>Ga0181338_1000002_pt1 | contig 95585 bp, 109 predicted proteins | sample Sp13VDMM110SD_FD_122168 | JGI IMG/M metagenome (GOLD analysis project Ga0181338, IMG submission 122168) | Freshwater viral communities from Lake Michigan, USA - Sp13.VD.MM110.S.D | ecosystem: Environmental > Aquatic > Freshwater > Lake | place: USA: Michigan | collected 2013-04-23
CAACTCTTGCATTACGTATATCAAATACACCATGTTCTCCAATGTGTTGCCAACAATTACCACTGGCTGTAAATACATCTCCAGTTCTTGAATTAGTTGGTGGCGTACCAAAATGATCAAAGTTAGAATATGCCCATTTTTTGTCTGATGTTTGTTGGTGTTGTATCATAAAAAAGATATAACTACCATCGTTTCTTAGCATATTAATAAGATTTACCACCATGCATATACGCCCTGGTTTTATTGTACTTTAATTTCCACTCAACATGTTGAACAATATCGATCTGGTACCATTCGCAGAATTTAACGATCGCTGATAATGCATATCCCCAATCTTTACCTGGATGAAGTTCTGTTTTCTCTTCAAAAGCAAGAAGAATGTACCAGTTCAATCGCAATACATCATGACCGAAGTTCTGCAGAGATTCTTTATCATAATTTTTCTCAAATAATTCCCAGGCAAATCCATATGCACAATCGAGTAATCGAATTACTGTATCAGCCATTTCATCTTCAACAGTATCCTTACACCATTTCTCGAATACTCCCAAGAAGAAATCTCCTTGATTATGGGCTACAGGATTATATTCTTTATCATATCGTTTCTTTTTACGATCGGATTCAACCGCTTCACTTAACTCAGTGATGATAAGCATTACTGCCTCACCTTTGTTACGACCTTCAGGCCAGAAACCTTTAGATGTATTTGTCTCGAAAATATCCCGTTGAAAGGATAAAAGTTTATGGAATGTATTCATGATTTTAGATTTAAAAAGCCTCTTACAATATGCAAGAGGCTTTTATTTACTTGTGCCGATCGACAGGATTATCCTTCGTTAACGGCGTCTTCATTTACGGTTTCTTCTGTAGTAGTTGTTTCTTCTGTTGGTTGTGTTTCTTCAACAGGTGGTACAAATTCTTCAGTTTCTTCCGGTTTTACATTTGGATCTAACATGATCAGACTGGATTGTTAATGCCCAGTTATTTTAATAATCCTTCTTTGATAAGGATTAATTTTAATTTTTCCGTAAGTTCTTCGATCGTACCATCATTATTAACAATATAATCAAATTCAGCATTATCGAGAGATGTTTCTGAAGCATGAAGAGTGCCAATCATAGCATGTCCGTGTCTGCTTTTGAGCTGTAACATTTCAGTAGAAGCACGATTGATACGGATAGTAATGCCTTCACAATCTTTCACTGCTTTTAACTCATTGGGAAAACGAGTATCAGTAATGATCCAATTAGGCCATTGAAAATTACTAGCCCAATGTGTTGGATTTTCTCTTAAAGTACCATCAAGATTATGCGTATATGTACCAGATTGTTGTGCTTTAGCTACATACCCATTCATCAACGCATTTACCCAGGCATTCTCATGCAAGCCATTTCTGATTGCATCTGTACCGAGCTTCTGCAAGAATTCACGGCCAGTCATTGACTTTGTTTCATAGATTACATCTTTACCATCCCAATCTTCAAGAAGTGTACCCCACTGTGCAGGTAACTTCATCTGTTTGAATTCATCAGTGTAAAGAAACTCTTCATCCATACCTAATAGTATGGCAGCAACTTTACGTAATGGTCCAGCCCATTTTTTGATCTGCCAAGGAGAACTACCTGACCAATTAGGAAATTCATTTCGCATTGAATTCCATTTCTCAAATGTATCAATAGAAATGCCATCAAAATTCTTACGACAATCTTTATCAGTATTAGTGAGAAATTGTATGATAGATCCACATAAATCTTTACCACTACCGATGTAACCACTAAGGGATATTATCATTCGTTAACGAATTGTGCTCGATAAGTTACAATGAACCTGAGCTTGTTAATAGTAAATACTTTCTTTTTACTGTTGAGTACTTCCTTCAAAAGATCAATGTAAAGATTTGTAGCTGAAATAGCACCATTCATAGTTTTTTCTGAAGAGAGTATAGTACCAAAATCTTCTCCGCCTGGAGTAATTCCCACTGGCCATTCTCCATTGAATAGAAAGTATTGATAGTCTACCTCGCGGTAGCAAATGAAAAACTGATTCATTATTCAAGATTAAAAAGATGAAACACAAATCCACGGATATCTTTCTTACCAGATTTAACAGCAAGTTCAGCATATGTAGCTGCAGCTGTTGCGATCTCTAATTTAAGATCAGCTGGAAGATTGCTCATTGATAGTGGTGCTGCCTGTCCCATAGTACGGGTATCAACTAGGAATTCCCTGTTCTCTTGAAAATACTTCAGATCCTTAAGTTCAGTGGCACGGCGATCATCTGATGTCTTACGGTACTGGCCAAACTCGCAGATAATAGCTTTAATGCTTTCTTCTGTACCTTCTTCAGCAATCCAGTTATATAGACCGTCAGCACGTTTAATAATACGATTAGTTTTCTGAAGAAAACCGCCGAGCTTGAAATCAGCACCAGCTTCATTGAGTTGCTTATAGATATCGAATGGTACACTAGGTTTTGCCACTTCTAATAATACCTTAGCATACTTATCAATTGTTTCAGGTTTTAAACTACCTGCTTTTTCTGTTGCCATTTTGTTGTTTTGATTTATGATGTTGAATAAAATCGTTTGACCACTTAAATACATTAGGATTAGTTCCTGCATTCTCTAAATGGGTTTGGTATATACCAGGTTCTCTTGCACCGCGAGGAAATTTACAAGAATTATTCATGAATTGTAATGCTCCAATACAAGGAGAATTTATAGCAGCTTTTGTAAGATCAGTTTTACCTTCATCATCATCATAATCAATAGCCATATGACATGGCATGATATGATATTCCATTGGCTTAAGAAATTCCTCTGGTTGATGTGATAAAGTACCTAAATATCCCGGTGCGCTTTCTTTCCGGAATGGACATTCCTTACAAGGTTTTTTACACATAGTTATTAATTTAAAAAGTACCAGGTAGAGAGTTTTACACTCTCATCAGTCTTTATGTCTTGGATAGGACCGTTGGTGATCTATCCCAGGATTGTACTGTACTATGTTATACAAAAGTAAATTGCGTCACCTGAATCGAGCTACTTAAAGCACAAACGTTGTTTCCTTTACTGTATAAGTATAATTGTTCGAGTTCCACGCTGATTACAGTTGGTCTACTTATGCTACACAGCATGTTCAACTATTGCCTTACGGCGAGTACCTGGTACTTAATTATTGTATGAGATTGTCTAATGGGAATTGATTTCCTACATCATCGATCAATCTGGTTTTAAGCATTGGTTTATCTGAATGATTAGTACTTACAACAAATTGAATTTTATCCCAACCAAAATCAGATCCATCAATAAAATAAGAAGATGGACAATCGGTAGATGATATAATTCCATTCCATGTAGAGAGTACTTTACTAAAGAAATCATATAATACATGAGCATCATATTTGCCATACAATCGTTCAGCCAAATTATAACCATAACGATATGCATTCTGAATTCGAGATTGATATACTTCTTTTTGATTCAGCAATTTCTTTGGGTACTTGTTAATGAATTGAAACCAATATTCAGATAATACATTTTCAAGATTATAAGCATTGTCAATATATTTCTGATAAGGAATACCAATATCATGAATTGGAAATTGAGTATACTCTTCAGTAATTGCTTCTAAACATTGCCCTTGTGTATCTTCAAAGAATGTATATTGTCGATTACCTCTACGATATTCAAATACATCAAATCCACAGGCGTTATGATACATCCATACTCTAATACCTGATGCTACCATTTCACCATAGATGTTACACATATTCTTATCTCTAAAATATCGCAACTTATCTTCAAACCAATGTTCAAATACGTCATGAAATATTCCTGAAGGTTCCCAAAATGCGTTGAACGGTGCATTAGCATTAAATGTTTCTATATGTGTAAAGCCAGTATCACCAGTTGAATCATCCTCAAATTTCTTAAGGGTTACAACGTATTTCATGAAATTAATTTAAGATCTCATCTTCTGTGAGATAGTTACATAATTGAGTTGAATATTTGGGAAGGTACTTTTTAAGCGATTGCATAGTACCTGAAGTGAAACTGGCACTTGGATTAACTTGTAAGTATTGAGCAAGCTGAGATAAATACATTGAATCACCTTTAGTAAATCCAACTCCATTCTCAATCAAAGTGGTACCTGCATCTTGTTCCAATTCTTCCTGTTTCTCATACAGTTTAAGTAAACACTTAATTCTGAATTCAGGATCAGATAAGATGCGAGCTTCGATGATTAATTTCTTTTCAGTATTCATCTGCGTTTAGGTTTTTTAAGATCGTCTTCTTCCTTCACTGCTAGCTCCATTGGATTCTTTAAACCGGCTTTCTTTAAACGATCTCTGATCTCACAATAATTTGCAAGCTTGATCATATGTTGTCGATTAGCTTCCTGGAATATTTCATCAGGATCAGGGTCCCATGTACCGGATTTATCATTTTTAGCCCAAGGACTAATGTGAAAGGTAATGGCGGGCATCTTGTCAATTTTACCCCAACCATATTCCATAACAGCTTTTACCATCTTAGGATACTTTTCAAAGTGATCACCGCCCCATATTTCCAGTAATGTACAATCTCCCCAGGTTGGATGTTCAATTACACCTACAGCTTTACGGTACTGTACCAGATCATAATCACTCCATCCTTCAAAACCACTACCATTATGTTTGAATCCTTGGCCCATGAAACATTTACGGCTGTTACGTGGAGTAAATGTATCAATATTGTATTCTCCTTTCTTTGGATAAACACGATAGATTTCAATTTCTTGTTTAAGCATTTCAATTGCTTGGCGCTTAGTAGTACGTAAGATTTTATCATGTATTGCTGGACCAGTTATTGGTTCAGTTGGTAGGATTGATTTGATTAACTCATCTCTTTTTATTCCTTCTGGAGTACTATCTTTAAAATGAATTGATGGCATATACTTTGAATTTTAAGTTTTTGTTTTGCGGGTAATTATCTCTGTACAATAAATGTATAACCAACCCAATAGATAAATGATAAATGCTATTGGAGTAAATACCCACAGAAGAATGTTGACTATAATGTTTTTTACAGTATAAGATTTTATTGGTTTGAACATGTGCATACAACCAATACATTCTTTTACAGGGTTGTCATTGCCGCAATCAGGACATGGTTCGTGTTTTATTTTCATATTAAGGGATTTAAAGTAAAAAGGAGCCAGATGAGAACATCAGCTCCGTAACTATTAACTGCTTATGTGGGAAGAGATTGCTTTGCAAAGAGAGATGGAATCGAACCACCGTACACCGAATATTACTATCCGAGAGCTTACCGCTTGCTACTTTATCTCTCTACCAATACTTAACGTTGCCAGCAACCCTAAAATCGCTTAAATTTGGAACTGGCAGATGTTTTTCCCTGCTTATTAAGTATTCCCTCTCAATCGTTTTTCTCCCTCTGAGGTTATGGGATAGATCTCCAATTGTCATGAAGACATATGATGATCAGTGTGATGAGACTGGGGATCGAACCCAGGACATACGCATTTGAAGTACGTTATTCTACCTCTGAATTATCTCATCAGTATTCTACTAAGATACAAAATGCCTCTTATTTTTAATGACCATGCAAAGAGTATCATGCTGCCATTTCTCGGCTCCCAATTTAATGGTACTGTAGTGGGGATTAGGTCAATCTCACCCCTCAAGTGGTATCTCAACCAATTTTGTACTTAGTAGAATTATTTACTCAAGCATTGGTAAGCTTGAAAAGATATTATGCTTATCTGTACAACAACTCATTGCTGTTTTTTGATTACCAATACTAGGTTCCCTAAATGCAAATGATGCGATTGATCTTTGTGCGAGTTTTCTTTGCCATAACTTAATAGCATCCTCATTGGGTACCAGTAATAAAACTTTTGTATGCACTTCGGGTAAATCGTTAACACCATTTTTATAAAAGTAATTATCGCACCATAATTCAACCGCATGACATGCTTGTACAGCTCTCTGAGCATTACTAAGATCCTGTCTGACCAAGATATACAGTTTCGGGGGCATAGCGTTTCAGGATTTCTTGTAAATATTGAGGGTTAATCTTTTCTGCTTGTTTGAGTGTAACTGCTGGCAGAAGCTTTGTATAACCACCATACTTGGTACGGAATTGATTATACGCGATGTACATATGCCTGAGATCTACTTTATTGATCTCAACCATACGTGTTGCATCAGACGATTCTAACTTACGCAAACCAGTACCAAAGTTTACAGTCTTACGGTTTAATTTAATACAGGTTTGCTCTTCTGAGAGCCTTTTAATGTCAGATTTGAATCTGTCTTTCTGCTGTTTGTACGCTTTCTGTGCAGCTAATACTTCTGGAGATAATTGTTGTTGATTAGTTTCCATGTTTGGAGATTTAGTTGTTCAAATAATAAATGATCGATTAGATTGAACATCATGGAGAACCTCTTGTTGATACTCATTTCATAGTGTAAGAGTTTTTGATGATCAAATGTAAGAAGTTGAATTGAATTAAACAAAAATGATAGCCTATCCACGTTATAGGATTACGGCTGGGTGGTATACCGGTCTCCCCGTCTTTTCAGGTCTCCGCACCTGCAAGGTCCTGCTATCAAGAAAATAAAAAGAACCAGATCCCTGGTTTTTAGAGCATTGCCAGCACTGGCTTTAGCATCCCAGCCAGGTAACGTCCTCTGGGCCTTGTCACTGATTCTTCCAAAATTGTTGTATTTTTATTAAAATTATCGAATATGCCTGATCTAATCAAATTCGGTTCAACCGATAAAGCTGCAATACAGGATATCAAAACTAAGCTTAATGCATCAGGCAAATATGGTAAAATTGATGTAACCAATCCAGTATTTGATTTCGGTACTCTTGAAATTGTTAAACAATTCCAGAAAGATAATGGGCTTAAACCAGATGGTATTGTAGGCCCACTTACTCAAGCGAAATTGAATGCTCCAAAGAGTTGGGCAGTACCTGCAGATAAGCCGGTTAAGGCTTCTACTGATAATACACGAGTGGCTAAAGAATTGCATCCAGAAATGGCTACAAGCAATGATCAAACCGCTATTGGTAAAATATTAGCCGATGGTTTGCGTAAAGCAACACCTTTTGTGCCCAACAACGTTGGTAACTGGGCGCGAAAGAAAATGGGAATATCAACAGCCATGAATAATAATTCTATTAAGAAAATGGATAAAGCGGCTCTTTACAAAATGGTTGATAATGCTATTAAACGTACTGGTAAATTATCAGGTACTACTGAATATGAAGATTACGAAACTACCCCTAATGCAAAGAAAAAGATTATAGAAATTAAAAAGGGAAATCTTAATCCGTTGATTGGTGCTTATCTTGGCACTGTAGACCCAGCTTATAATATGGCTACAACAGTAGGTAGAGGAAGTTACACTAAAGATCCTGTCACTGGTAATATTAAGTATACTGATAACTATGATTTCAAAAATAATTTTACGCAAGATTCTACTACCGGTAAATTGAAAGCCGGGTATATGAAAAATCGTGATGATTTTTATGGAATTGAACGTAGGAAACTTGCTGAAGAAGCTAACACAGAATCTCAAAGCAAACGCCCCCCTGCACCGAACAAGATTCGTTTTGATCTATCTCCTAAAGATACAATAGGGTACCAAAAATTTCTTGATTCAAGGGGTGATATTGCTGGTTTATCATCTAACAAATCTGCAGCGCGATCTCTTTACGATCGATATCATAAGAAGAGTAAATAAGATGATAATCATCGATGGCATGATAATCACAAATAACCATACGTTTAACGCTTCATAGGTTGTATGTAATTGAGCTGCCCAAAATTGTAGTGCTTCAACGCACCAATAGAACACTTTGTTCATATACTTGAATTTAGTAAAAAATAAGATTGATTATAAGCCTCAGAAGTACGCTTCAGCCCAATGGCATCACCGTTTCGACCACGTTCTCTGATCAAGAGTTTTGTGCGGTACTTTATAATCAATCTCTGCTCCCGGAAGAATATCACTACTCAACCGGGAATTCGTTGTGATGCGCCTACCTGCATTCACATTAAGACCGCAGGACAGTTTATGAAGATTTCTCTTCTCATGTTAGGCCGTTGTCAACGAAGGGTTTAGTAACCTCTGAAAATCACCAAGACCTAATTTAATCTCTCGATAAAAATGAGGCCAGGGTAGAAACTCCGGCCGTGATCTTTAAACGTTTGTATGGTCCTTATTTACTATCGAGGAGATAGTTATTTAATGCAGTTTTGAAGCTGCAGCTGTTACTGTTTCATTGAATCCTTGCTCACAGGTTTTAGCCATATCGAGTACTAATTCTGCTTCAGCAACCTGCTTGTTTTTAGCCAGTACCAATTCAATGGCATCATCTACCGCTGCTGTACGCTGCCCTTTCAGAATGGTCAGAGAACAACTGATGATCACATTCTGCAGGTTCATTGGGAATTGCATCAGAATACCAACAATCTCATTTTGTGCATCCTGTGGACGGCCATTGAAATCTTTGGATTTCTTGAATTCATGCAATTGACCAGCTACACTTTCCAGGTTCTTTTTGTAATCTTCAACCTGAGCTTTCAGATCATTTACATAACCATCACACACAATACTGTGACCTTCAGGTACCGGCTTCAAGTTCTGCTTAAGCTGTTTACTTGCTTTCTTTACTTCTTTTTCCAACTTGTTAATAGCTGCAGTTCTTACAACTTTCTTAGCTGATTTCTTCGGAGCCGGTAACTTCTTTACTGTTTTCTTCTTTGTTTTTGGCGTTGCCATTTTGTTTGGGTTGTGGTTTAGATAATTGCGTGGTACCAACATAGGTAGCCCGCGTTTCATTGTATAACTGGCCTGGATTATCGGTACCAGTAACTGATGCATATAGGTATTTATTGCCATCAATATTTCCCATAAGAACCAGATCGATTGCCATCTCTTTGGTACGGATAACAGCACCCGGCCAGAGTGCTGTTTTATTATCGAGGTAGACATAGCCTCTTGTGTAAACCTTTTGGTTAGGTACAACCTTGATCAATTTGCAGATGAATTGTTTCCATTTCGGAATCTTTTCAGGTACCGGCATATCAGCTTCAAACTTCATGATACGAATCTCCTGTGTTGGATCGAATGCAGTTTGCTTCTTTGGCTGTTTAAAGCGTTGGGGAGATTGTTGCTGCTTATGATTCTTAATCATTTTATCCAGCTTACTATCTCTTTTTTCTCCAATAGCTAATCCTAACTGTTGGAGTTCTTCGGCTTCTTGTATTAAGTCTTTATCATTACTCATGCTACTTTCCTCCCCATCTGCCGTGCGTACTTACGCTGTTTGTTTTGACTAAACATACTGTTACTCCGGCGTGATAACAGCCGATAAGGAATAGGTGCAGCACCACTCATCGATACAACCTCATGAAGTGGGCGATAAGATCCCATGTTTGATTTGTTACCTGTAAATGCAGGTGAGTTGCCTTGAGCACCGCTTCTGCGGTACCCAAAGATTCCAGCCACCATCGCAATAGCGGCAAAGAACATTTTGTTAAAACTGCGTCTCATAGTTGGTTTAATTTAGACGGTGAAATTAATATTATTACTTGAATTTTGATTCATCGATGTCAAGCTTCTTTCTACATTCTGGGCCAATACCGATAGTTAATGATAGAGCCTCAGTCAAGGATCTACCACAATGACCGCATGTATCACTACGTAGGATCTCGATATAATCTGGTACTGCTTGCTTTTGGATTTTATCCCACATCCATCCGAATACTCTCATTGGATTACCAAGTACCACTTCATTAGGTACATCAATACCCGATGAGAAATTACCTTCTGGGTTATTACCAGTGTAGATACTACCTAAGAAAGTTTTCTTTAAATTATGGTGTGTAACAAACCAGGTATTATCAGAATCTTTCTTTGCTTTGATAAGATATGTAAATTGATTACCAGTTAATGTATTGTGGAATGTAACCATCGCTCTTCCAGCAAGCATATAATCCTTGGCATACTTCTGGTCTAATGCTTTCATCTTTTAAGATTTTTGTGATCAAGCCATGAATCTCTCATCTCAACATAGTTACCATCTCTCAATGGATGAAGATGAATATCGTTAGATTGAGATTTAAAACTACCTTGACTATAACATACAATATTATCTGTATGCTTATTGAGTTTATATAATTCAATAAGTTGATAGAAAGTGAAATACGGGCCTACACCTTTGGAATTATTAAGATTACCAGGATGTAATACAAATCTCGCTTTCTTACGTCTTGTAGCATACAAGAACATAATCATTGCAATAACAATAATACCACCAGCCAAATAAATGATTGGTAGCATACCGGGATTAATTACTTCGTTTCCGTTCATAGAATTTCAGTTTAGGTGGTTTTAAAATAAAAAAAGTACCAGGCTTGAACTCACACCCAAGCACTGGTACATTACTATAGATTATCTCTGTGGTATTGAAACCACTTAACCGGCCTTGAGATTGCAGGCTGTCTTTCGACTTTGCTCCAGATAACTATCACTGATTATTCTGGAAAGAGCAATATCATTCTTCGTGAATAATATATGTATCTGCTCTTAGCTCCCGAAAGTATATCACTATACAATCGGGAATGGAAGGTCTGCCACTCAATCATTTTTCGGATAATGAATCTGACTAAGGATCTCGTCCATAGCCAGGAAGAACCCCATATGTCTTCTATTGCCAGTTACCTATGAACCTTGTCTCTGTTGCTAATGTAATGCATATCTTAGCTTCTCCAATTAATTCTCAATTGCATGGATAGTAAAACGTCAAGACACATCAAGACTTTAAATATTACAGTCAAGCAGTGATCAGTGTTACTAAAGAGATCGCTCCCGGAAAGAGATTTCTCTCTAACCGGGATAGTTCAGCTTCGATCTGCCGAGGCAGTATATTCTAAGCGGAGAACTGTATGTTTAGTAAAGAGTGTGAGTAGCCTCTTACAAACTACAATACTTATCATCATTACACATTCCATGAATCACCTTTATACAGGAATTACATTCATAGCTCTCGACAAGAGATAGGTACTGTTAAAAAATTTATGCTTCAGTGGTTGAAGCCGGCAATGAATTCAAATTACCAGTTGCCTGGTTGAGTTTCTTCTGCCACATGCTTTTCAGATCTTCTTTCTCGATGAATTGCTCGCCTTCTTTGATCAGTGCAGCCAATGCTTCGTGTGTTTCTTTCTGCAGGTTAATGCTAATACGCAGGTTAACATCGTGGTTCCAATCTTCGTAAGGAAATCCTTCAATTGTAAAGATAGGTACACTCTTACCCTTCAATATAGGCAGACGGCTTACAGCTGCATCATAAGCTAATTTACGCTGGTATGCGCCGGCTTCCATGCAGATCAGATCTTCCAAAGGAATATTGATAGCATCCTTGTCTTTGATGTTAGCAAAACCATCACCATATTCACCATTGGTTTTCCACGGTGTTTCAGTGATTTTCTCAAGTGATGCTAATTGCTTTTTCAGGTCTTCTAATTGGGCCATAATACCATTACTGTTACCACTGCTTAAAATTTCTACTGCATCAGCATTGCGCTGGAAATTGATCATTGTTGTTTTCATTTTGTTGATTGGTTTAAAAGTTTAATAAAGTTGAAAATGACATTGTTGATTGGTAATAAATTGATTACGTGGGAGAGACTTTTTAGCAATAATACAATTCCTAAGCCATAATTCTTGTTGTCTTGTTGCAGGACGTAATGGGCCAGCTAAATCAAATTTACCTTCTGCAAGATATAAACCTGAACTATCAAGACCAGTAGTTGGAAGTGTATAATTTCTTTTACCCTCTTGTCCTTTAAAACACCAGATAGTAAACAACCTCGGAGAATGCTCGCACGTATAATACTTACCAATCTTAAGATCTTGTATTGTTAACATAATTAGTAGATTGAGAAGTGAACATTACGCAAATCTGGTACATGCATTTCGATCTTTACAGTACGTTCATGATTACGAATTGCTTTGAATAATTGAACCTGCTCTTTGTGGGTAGCCTTACGAAATTTATCATCTGCGAGATTTACACTAAATTTTACCTGTAAATCTCCTAAAGCATCTAATGCATATGTGGCCCCTGAATCTACACTATTACCACGTTTATAAATAAAAATAATTGTTGCCGGTTTATTTCCAAAGATAAAATCAACAACATAATACTCATTCTCTTTGAGATCAGATATCTGCATATCAATAGATTTTAAAATGATGAGATTGTTTGAGTGGAATCCATTGGCCGTTATCAAGGTAATCAAGAATTGAAATTACATTAAATCTACTGGAGCCACTTCTGGACCAGCTTACCATTGCAGTTAAAGTGTAAAGGTTTTCCCTAACATCAGTAATAATACCAAAATCTCCAACTCTTACACAATGCTTAATCTTCAATCCATTGATATTGTCTTTAGTATAGTGCATAGTGATTGGTTTTAGTATAATTAGAACACTTACCAATATCATCAGGATGAATATATTGTTGTGTTTTTTCACATGCAATGAAATGAACTCGTTCTGAAATTAGTGAATCAGTGAAAAAGTCTATTGAATTATTCTTTTCAGGGTCTAATGAGTTTTTTACTCCTTTATATTGGAACCAATTAGAAGTAGAACAAAGAAATGTAATCAGTTCGGGAGCAGCCGGTACTCTACCACTATGACGAAATACATATCTTGTACTGCCAGCTATAGCAGTATAGATCTCACCAGTTTTAAGATTTCGCCAATCTTTTTCTTGTAGCATAGTTAATAAGTTGAGAAGTGATGAGATTGAGATACAGATATACTAGCAATTTCCTTCTCATTAAGTATCTTACCTTTTTCAACACATTTAAGCAATAAATTAATTTCGTATCGTGTTGCTTTACGATAATGAATAAAAGAAGAATTGCTATTTGTATTGAGATCAGAATAGACTCCAGGCGGATTGTAATCTTGTAATTTATCGTGAGTTATCCTAATATTCGCTACAGAATTCGTTCTATAAAGATCAGACCCTTTTAGAAATTGGAAAATATACTTTTCATTTGGCCAATAAGTTCTATCAGCTATAACAGCATAAAACTCCCCAGGTTTAAGCTCTTCAAATTTGAGGTACTGCATAGTTAATATAATTTAAAATGATGAATTGATTTAGAGGGTACCAACAGCTCGTGATATCTCCATATTCCAGGTGGATCGCATGAATAACCAGTTAAGAAATCAGCCCATCCTTCATGGTACATATGATTTGAATCAGCACCTGGATTCTCAGCTCGATCAATGTAATGAATAACTCTGATTTGAGATTCAGCTTTTAAATGTATAGAAACACCAAATGGGCCTACAGGTATTTCAAACCAATCATCACTACATTCAATAAGAGTACCATCTTTTGGTGGACGAGAATCCTTATCATTCTTTCTCCATTTGTTCGGTGATATTATTGGAAGTCCATATTGATCATACTGATCCCGATCATGCGGCATATACATTCCAGCTTCTTGTTGAGCGTTGAGAAGATCTTGAAGTTTCATTCGTGATTCAACTTCAGTTAACCATTGACCATCCTGATATTGTTTTACTTGTTCACCAACACGAGATTGAGGAATACCTGATCGATCATAAATAAAATTTGCAGTTTGATCATGAATTTTTATAAACTCATTGATATCACCAGAACTAAAACATTCTTCAGGTGTTCTTGGGTACTCTCTACGCATTCTTTGAATAGCATTCATAAGAGGTCTTGCTTTCTCTTGAGCTATATCATAATGATTATTACCCATAATTATGTGATTGAAAAGTGATGAGTTGAAGGTACCAGTTCATAGTTATCTGATGCAAACGTATAACCTTCACTTGATCTATCAGTATTTTTATGAGTTTTGAACTTTAAGTAGGTAAAGTTTTTACACCTTTCCCCTAAAGCTATAATAGTATCACTATCGCCCACTTTCATTGTACCTCTCTGCCCTTGTTGAAATCGTCTCACACGCATTCCAACCTTTGGTTCAATATTGTTTCTTAGCATGGTTTAATAATTTAAAAAATGGTGAGTTGAATTAGGTAATCGCCAATGAGAATGATACCCGTAAATTACTCGGCCTTTAAACTTCTCCACCCATTGTGGCCAAGATAGTTTACCAGTTGCATTGCACCAATCACATTTCTCAGCCTTATGAAGCCAATGGTGCCCTCTTCCTTCGCACATTGTACAAATATACTTAGTACTCATGATTAAGATGTTTTAGTAAATCCAACAGCAATAAAAAATTGTATACAGATATAAGAACTTACTAAAGCACAACGATTCTCGAATCCAATATCTTTCCCATCTGCAATAAAGAGATAAAGGAGAATACACATTACTGTTGTAACAACATGCGTTATAATTTGTTTTTTCATAATTCTAATAATTTGGTTACAGTATCAAGTACCGGTAAAATGAGTTGACCATCAGCTGGCCGTAATTGAATATACATTCCCCATTCAAATCCGGTGATACCTTGTGATTGAAGTTTTTGTACATCCTTATTACTCAGATCAACAAATGAATTGAGTTCCATTCCAGGATATCGATCGCGTACATATTCTTGTAAGTATGCAAGTACCTTCTGCTGCATACCAGGCCCAGCCATATCAGCCATAGCCTGGTACACACCAAGAGGAATCTTATAGATATCATTGCGTGATTCTATTGTAAGATCATGAGAAGGATGAATGATTAATTCAGTTTTCATGGTAAGAGATAATCGGTTTTATCGTCTATATTGAAATCACCATTTACTAATACATTACAACAGATATTAGCGAGCTTTTCTTCAGTATTGAATCGATAAGGATGTCCATAAGAACAATGTTCAAACTCATTTTCCATCCATTGCATAGATTTAAGAGAAAACCCCTTTAGATTATCACTATTTCCAAAACGCCGACAACTATCTGTAGAATCAATGTCATTACCAAGTCTAATCTGAGACAGCATCATTAACCCTCTCTGACATACTTGACAATTCATTGATTTAAGCTGTTTGTTGAATACTCTTTGTAACTCTTTACTGGTACCTTCAACTCTTTGGAGATCCTCACTCCAGTATCCAGAATAATGTGCGAAAACTTGTTCTTTCAACACCATTTGTAATGCATCCCATGCAATTTCTAATCGCTGAGATTGTGGATCAAGAGAATTGAAATGCTCATTACGCTCTTCAATTCCTTTAACTGTGTTTGGATACTTCGAGAGTACCGATTTGAATGTTATGTTTGCTTTCATTGTTATTGGTTTTTATACTGATAATTCAATTGCTTTCTCAAGCATTTTAATACGTGTACCCCATGAATGAGTCCAAGGCCCATTTCGATCTACACTAATATGTTCAGGGCGTTGTTCCCATAATTCTGGTAGTTGTTTTTCAAACACTCTTCCAGAATAACAATCAATTTGAAATGCAGTATGTAGCATGTAACAAAATCCATGATAGCATACACTGATAGAATATCCAAAATCTTCTTCTTTTAGTTGAGGATCTGTTGCTATCATATGCATCATTAGATATAACCAATGACGTTCTTGTTTAGTAAGCATTGTTTTGATTTAAAAATGAACTACTACACGGTACCAATCGTGTCACCATTGTTATCTCATCGAGTACTCTAACTGATAACAAGAAAGTAGTTCAAAGATTAAAACCGAAAATTATTATCCGGCTTATAAGTTAATTTGGGTTTGTTCATATCGCTGAGGATGGTACCTGCATGATGATAAAAATTATGTTGAATCTCAGCATAAGAATAATATTCAGTTTTCACTTCATCAGTATGTAAATGCTGACGAATAACTAATACATGATCTTTCATCTTAGCACCATATGGTTTTAAGAATGTGAATTTGAAATCATCAGTTACAAATGATAATCTTTCTGCTTTGAATAGTTCTTGTGGCATAGAATTTAATTTTCAAGTACCGGCTCAAGACTATCCATCTTAATACCAAATACTCTGTTAGTATCAAGAGATCCCAATCCCATTGCAGCCATTGGCCCACCAACTCCAATCTTTTCAACAGTAACAGTTACATCCTCAAGCTTACCAGATTTAGGTTCTTCGTAAGAGAATATAAAACATTGTTTCTTTGAATCTTTGAATTGGTATAATTGTGTTGGTGGTAATAGTTCAATCGCGTCTTTGATTATTTGTGGGCGAGATTGATACCACTCTGATGATTTGAGTTCTTCAAATAATTTGTTATCCATAGAAATTAGTTTAATAAAAAGAAATGCCAGCCGATTTGAGTAGGTGTAGCTATCTCCAGCTGGCCCATTAATTTAATAACAGTGCACGATATTAGGTTACACGCCTAAACACTGTGTTCAATTAGATCACCACAAATCCTCGCTGCTTAAGCCTGGATTGAGGGATGGATCATAAAGATTTGGCATTAATAGCTGACCAGCGGCTTTAGCTATTGTGAATGCTTCTTTACGATCAACAAACTGACCATCACTGGTCATGAATCCGAATACACACATATCATTGTGATATGTACCTGTACCACCCATTAAGGCTATAATAGATACACATTGATTGTGTCTACGTCCACAGATTACAAACCCAGTATCCACTGGTTGATTATCATATTCTTTACCATCTTGTACATGGATTGCTGAACACATAATACGTTGTGTAATCATTGTGTATTCAGTTTTGAGCCAATACTTTACAGCATTAGCCGGACTGCCATCATCTACGTTGATAGATCTATCTGAATATACACTTGCAAGGCGTATTGAACTATTCTCCAGTATTACTGGATACACATTAGGTTTCTCACCTTTTGTGGGTACTATTGGATGCTCATGATCTACATGAATCCAAGCTGCTTGTTTGTCAAAATTGTGATTCATATAAATGAGTTTAATTAATGATTTAAAAAGTACCGACAACAGTAGCTGCCGGTACATTGCAATTTTACATCCGCCAGGTCTTGGATAAGATGCCTGGGCTATCTATTATGCAATATTATTAGTAATGCCATTTCAATCCATAGTCTTTTGAATGCTCAAAGATCAATTTGTTGATTGAAGTAATTAATTGATCACGTTTCTTAATCTCTTCTTGAAGCTTAAGTAATTCAAGATCCATCACTTCAGCCAATTTAATCATGGTATAATTATCCAGGAATATTGGCTTAGGTGGCAGATCAATCATTTTAGCAAGATTATCAATATCTTCAAATGATAAGATGGTACCTGCATCAAATAATTCTTTCTCTTTAGCTGTAGGTACCAGAATATAAATATCATTAGTCTTAGCAATTGTATTGAGTAATGTTGTGGTACCTGAATGGCGCATTCTGGATACAAATGAATGAAATGTTCGTATAAGTTGTCGCATAGAATTAATTAAAAGTTAAAGAGAGATACGTGGCAATAAGAATCATTCTTTCAAACTTCTTACTCTACCGTCTGCCTTTCACCGATAGTTATCTCTCAATTATTTATCGATCAGGATTCATTTCACCCTGATTACTGTATGGAATTTGTGTGTCGTTATCGCCATAAGGATCGTTGAATTGTGATTCTGTTTCATCACCAATAATCCAACCACATTCATCACAGTGATCTTCATCACATGGTTCACCACAAGATGGGCAATGATATTCTTCTTCAGGTTCGTTGTTCATAAAAGTAATTTTTTCTGTTCCCAAGGAACAATATAGTTATCAATAAAATTCTTTGCAGTTTGTAATGTGTGTTCAGGAGATGTATATGGTTCAAATAATTGATTACCCCACTGATCTCTCTTACCCTTGATTAGAGTACCAATTCCATGCCTACGAACTTTGAATTTACCGGTAGATAATTTCTCAAAGATCTTGTAACAAGAACCAATAAGCTCGATAGTGTAACCATTGTATTCTTGTTTCATAGAATTTAAGATTTAATAAAGAGATAAGCACAATGGTAGTTTAGCACCTGCTTCTGGTTAAGCTAATTCTCAGACCAGTAACCGAAGTTCTAAAAGAGAATTGCTGTCGTTTTATGTGCTTATCTCTTTATTGTTAAGGAGTTTTAGGCCAATTAGTAATAATGTATCCAACTTCATTATCAGTACTGATATTAATAATTACTTCAGCACGAAATGGTAATTCACGATCGTTGAGTAATAGAACAGCCAATTCATTGATCTTTTGTTGAATGGCAGCAGCTTTATTATCAGATAACAATAGTTTTTCAATTGCAGGATATTCAACAATAAGATCTGATTCATCAAACCAGGATATCTCCCCATACTTATCGAATTTCAATCCGTATTGTTTATATCCATCGTCACCTTTAGAAAATTTCCAATCAGTTTCTGATTTCTCACCATAGGTGTACATTACAGTGGCTGTATCTTCAGTGAGATATGGCGCTGTATCAGTTTCCATGATTTTGCCATTCCCATCATTAGACCACATACGATGGCCAATCTTGACTTTGACTCTGGTACCGTTTGGATATTTAGCTTTCATAGAATTAGTTAATTATGAGATTCATAATATCTTTCTGCAAGTATAGCGCCGAGTATTCCCCAAGCAAAGCCATGTATAAACATAAGCTCAGAAGGACAATCAGGTACATAACGATTGATTAATACTGCAGATAAGAGATTTAACCCAAATGCCGGGATTATACAGATGAGTATTGTTTTAATCCAGAGGATTAATTTCTTGTTCATAAGATTGAGTTTAAAATGATTTACTATCTCCAAATTGTTTCTGTACCCACTCACGGAATGGAGTGAATGCTTTCTGGATCTTTTTACAGTTATTATCTAATCCATAATTCTTGCTTTTACTAATTGGAATATTGTTCTCTTTCAAGTACCATTCCACAGTTTTCTTCATAAAATTATATGAAGTGATCTTAACTGGTTGACTTCGGCGTATAGATTCCCAACCAGCATGGCCCTGAAGATATAACCATATGCCATTGAAGGCTGTATCCTCACCGCCGTAACTATTACGTTCTTTGAATGATTTGTATGGCATAAGATTGAGTTTAGTGTACCAGGAGATGGTACTTTACTTAGTTATAATTTCATTAGGCAATGTGTATACTTGTTGTATTTTATACCACCATCTGTAATTACGCATGGTACCTATAAGTATAAATACTTTTCCATCTGAGGCTTTAGGTAATTCAGCCTTGTTGATAATATTATTCATTTGATCATACAACCAAGGAGAACTTGTTAATTCATCAGTAAACCAACAATCAATAAGATTACGTGTTGGTCCTCCAAATGCTGATACAGAGAATAATAATATACACTTATAAGTTTTATTCTTAGTTGGTGCAAAATGCCCCCAGGTATTTTCTAATACGGCTTGTATATAAGGTTGATTAGCCGCAAGAGTTATCTCAGCGTAGCTATTTGATGGCATAATTGTAGTTATTTGATGAAATAAGATTGATTAATGCGGTTTTCTTTTAAGAAATAAGTCCACTTGTTCAACTGCAGCTAAATACTCAGCTTCTGAGATGATATAAGGAATATCTTTTGCAAATAATTGTTCAGATATCCAATTCTCACGCATATAGTAATCGTGAATATCATCGAAATAACCAAATTCAGTGTAAGTATCAACATTAATCTTGCTACATATATCTTTTTGTTCAGTAGCATATGTAAGAATGTTTTCAGCTGATTCTTGAGTACCATCAAATACACCTGGAGAATGTTTACCAAAGAATAATAGTTTAATGGTAATAAGCTCACCACCAGTATCAGTCTTTCGTTCCATTTTAGATCTCACAGCTTTGTGAAACTGCAAAGTATAAATCTTTTGTTGAAGATGTAATCCAGTCATTAGGTACAATACCTGTTGATCAATAGGATACACTTCTTTTAACTCATTTGTTACTTTGAGGTTTAAATCAGCCAATTCTTTATTAATAGTTGATATTCTGGTCTGTGATTCTTTGTATAATGCTGTGAGTTTATCCAATAAGGCGAATTGATGGTTGTCCATTGTGTAGTTATTAGGGTAAATAATTATTGTTTGAGGTAGTATCAGCCGTATCAATTGGGTACTGAATAACGGTGATATGGATCGTATAGAGAAATAGGATAGCAGGTTAGATTTAATTACTGGCTAATTAATTGAGAGAGAAATAGCTATTTATAGCATTTTGTGGATGGGAGTGGGGTGGTGGCTCGCCGCGTGAGCGATGCTCATCAACATTGAAAAATGTATGGTATATATATACTGGACATTTTTGCCCAAGAAATTGGTCTGAGTACATGGTTTTGTCAACTGAACATAGTATATTTGCCCAACAAATTGAACAAAATCATCATTCTCCATCAAAAACCGATACAAAATGAGTAAAAAGACCCCAGAAACCAACCCTTTTGTACAAGCTCTTGAAATCAACAGTGTTTGGAAGCTCGAAATCGAGGAAATTAACGTTGGAGAATCAGCTGGTGGTAAGATCACCCAGGCCAAAACCAAGATTATTGATGTGGATGATCGCGTATCGGTGTATTCAGCTGGCTTATTGGGCTGGTTCAAAGATCTGCCGGCCAGTGCCAAGGATATGTTCATGTATATCGGTGCGCACCTTGGTTGGGAGCGTGATATCATTGAAATGGATGAAGAGAAATATTGTAAGATGATGGATGTGAGCCGCAATACATTCTTTTCAGCTAAGACTGCGCTCACTAATCGATTGATTATACCACGCACGAGCCGTAAGAATACATATTGGGTGAATCCAGCTTATTTATTTAAAGGTAATCGTGTGACCTCGTACCCTGAACGAGTTGTTGAAACAAATACTAATCCATTGGATAATTTAAGATCAACTCCTGTTACTAAATCAGGTTATCGGTCAATAATGGAATAGACAATCCTGTCCTTTTTCGCAACCAGTGTCCAATTTGAGGTCTGATGGACACTCACTGTCCTCGCCATGCGATGTATATTAAAGAAAGGATCATGCTGCTGGGTTTCCCAGTTTCAACAGTTATAGTCTGTTTCAGCTCGCGTTGATCCAGTAAAATATGAACTCTCACAAGGTTATCATCCTTGCTGACATTGGCCACTGATGAATAGCTCTGTCCATGAGAGTTCAATAAGTTCAACCACCACGTTACGAGGCTCAGTATTTATAATACTTCTGCTTACCGCTGAACCATTTAGGATCATGTGATGGACATGAAGTGGATTTCTGTCCCCAGTAACAACTGGATAATACAACTGCTATTGTAATTATACAAACGAGGAGTATTATTACTTTGTAGATTGATTTCATAGCTTGAAGTTTAGTGTAAATATAATAAAGACAAGAGTACCAGATGATATCTCAGGAGCCACAACTGAGATTAGCTGATTTATATAACCTGGTACTCTTGTATTATTAGTTGGACCACCATGTGACGAGCTGTGATAAAAACCAGTACCCTCTCCTGATGGATTAGGTACTGGCATTACTATTAGTGTGCGTTGTTTTCTCTGCCCGATATGATCCACAGTGACTTATTGCTAAGTATTGGTGTAACGCTCTCCTTGGGCTAAGCAGGAGTAATAGTAGTTAGTTGTTATCGAATTCCATTGCATCATCCAACGATACTCTCACACCGTTGATGAAGATAAATCCTGCGTATCTGGTCATGAACTTTTCCATAATACTGTGGTTGTTTAATGGTTAGGGAAATTCTTTGCCATGAAATCTTTATAGCAATCTTCATTGTAATAAGTGATTCCACTGCATTTACAGTCTTTCACGTATTCATCATACGTTTTGTATTTGCCTGTTGTAAGCTTACCTGCAATTTCAGCATGGCTGAACATGTAATCAGGATTACAGTTCATGTGAAACTTGAGCAATCTGTTACTGTCCATATAATTAGTTGTTGGTTACATTTAAAATAGTACCAACAGAATCAAATACGACTGCTCGTAAACATCTGTTGGTACTGTAATCAGGTAAGAAGTCTACGCTTTAGACTCTTCAGTAGCAGTCTCATCAACCGGTACAGTTTCTTCTTTAGGAAGGAACTCATCCATGTTGAATGTTGTGCTGCCAAGTTCTTCAGCGCGTTGAACAGCGATGCTCGAAGGATCGAGTGTTAACAGGCTACCATTGTCTGTTGTAATCATTTCCACTTTACCGGAGATTTCAACATTCTGTGATAACTTGTCTGCAACAGCAGATGGCAACAAGATAGCAAAGCTAAACTGTGTTGCATTCAGGTATTGACTGAACAGCTCTGAAGCTTTATCAGTTTCACCTGCTTTCTCTGCGGCTAAGCCGTCAATGAATAACTGCTTTGTTCTGGCATTCTTCATACCAACTTCACTGTTGGCTTTGGTGTTGAAGATGATCTTCTGCAACAGTGTACCATCACCAGCAATGCTGGGAACAGGCTCACCTGCTTTGTTCTTCACGTCAACAACATTACCATTACCCTGGATAGTAAGCAAGATGCGTTTACCAACTTGTCCTGCTAATACTAACATGCGTTTCTGCATGATTGACTTCACCGATTGGCTGGTGATTACCCTTGAATTTGTGCTCATTGAATTGAGGTTTATTGTGAATTAATAAGAGACGAGATAAGAAGCAATGGTTACTACGTGCAACCATTGCTTGTAATTGCTGTGATGCTAATGCATCGATCTAAGGTTTAATATCTACTCTATCTAATGCCAATGTATTTGCGGAACGATTGCATATCCATGCATCCTGTCTACATTGGGTGAGAAGTCCTATTCGTGAAGGTATTTCTCATCAACTGTGAAGTTGACACCGGGTATTTCGATTGCAAAAGTTAGCGGGGGACTGGAAAGGGAAGTGGTTCCTCACACCCGCGATCTCAACAAAAAATTTTAGAATATAAAAATTTTTCTATCTTCACACAATGAAACTCAAAGAGCATTTCCTTTCAGTAGGATTCCGTGAAACTTCAGTATCACATCAATTCGATGGAGATGCTTATCGCTTGGTTTACATAGGTGTAGATTCATACGGTGCTGAGTTATATAGTATTATCAATAAGCGATATGATGAGAATGTATTCCGTGGCCGTATACCTAACGGTAAAGTATTCGATCGCTTATTCGTATTGGTACAGGAAGATTATAACATTGATAAAGAAACAATTACCGAAATAGAAGAAATGGCTGATTTACTTGATTAATTTATATCAATGATACACGTACAACTCCCACGCGCTGAGAATAAACTCTACACTACCCGTTACACAGAAGTTACTTTCTCTATCAAGAACTGGTACGATAGGGTACGTATTTTATTCGGTGGAATAATCAAATTCCATTTCAGTGTTACAATGGAAGCTGTCGGTACACCTGCAAGTTTCAGGAAATCATCATGTGGGCCTAACAGTTTTAAGTTTAACTGGAAATACAATCCTAAGCAGGTAGCTCAAACTACAGTAAAGACAGAATTTTAACCTTTTTCTCATAATACCAATCATCTACTCCCTGGATTTCTATCCGGGGATTTTTGTTTACCTTCATAAAAACAATTACTATGAATAATTATCCCGGCCACCTTATAGAATTAGGAGATGATGATGCTCAATCAGTTAAGTTGATCAAACAACAACTCAATTCGGTATTGAAAGACTACCCATTACTTGATGTAACCAATCCACTATTCGGGCCGGAAACACTCAAACATGTAATCGCATTCCAGAAAGCTCATTCGTTAAATCCTGATGGAGTTATTGGATCTCTTACATGGAAGAAATTATTTGCTGATGATACGAGTCTACCTGTATTCCAGCCACCGGTACAATCACGGGTTTTAAGATACCATGCGCTGGAAGTGGCTAAATCTTTTCTGTGGGTACGGGAAAAGACTGGGCATAATGATGGTAAGGAAGTAGAAGGATTCCTGCACAATGTTGGATTGACCAAAGGATTTGCCTGGTGCATGGCTTTTGTGTATAGTAATTTTTTATCTGCAGCTCAAACATTGGGATTAGCTAATCCTGTACCAATGACTGCTGGTGTATTGGATTGTTGGAATAGGGTACCGGCGAGATTAAAGGTGAAAGATCCACAGAAAGGTGATCAGTTCATAATGGATTTTGGTTCTGGTCGTGGGCATACTGGTCATGTAACTGATGTGATTAATGGATATGTTCACACTATTGAAGGGAATACTGGTGAAGATCCGGTACTGGGATCTAACTCTGATCGGGAAGGTGATGGAGTTTATGAGCGTTCACGTAAACTGGGAGTATTCAAAGGATTCATCCGGTACGAGGATTAAAATAATTTTTGTTTATATCAAGCTTTTGTATTTACATTTGTTGAACTAACTCAAACAGATGCCCACACTACATATTATCCATCTGCCAGAGAGAACTGATCGGATGGAGCTGCTTCTCAAGGAATTACAGGAACAAGGTATTACTGATTATCGTATTTGGCCAGGTATTAAGGATGAAGCCAATCCCTGTCGCGGTATCTCTGCAGCGCACAAACAAATAGTAGCATATGCAAAAGCAAACAATCTTGAAGAGATCACTATCGCTGAGGATGATGTGTCTTTCACTGGGCCGCGAGCATGGGAATACTACCTCGCAAACAAACCAGGTACTTTCGATTTATATCTTGCGAGCGTTTATGTCTTACATGAAATCCGTGGGCATCACATTGAAAACTTCACAGGACTTACCCTGTATACCATTCGCGCCAGATTCTACGATACGTTCCTGTCTACATCTACCGAGGGTAACATTGATGTAAATCTGTATGGTAAGGGATGGTACGCCTTATGTTATCCATTTGCAGCTATTCAGCACGAAACTTACTCAGACAATTCCAAAGGATTAATTAATTACCAGCAATATATTCGTGGTAAACTTCTCTATGGACAGGAGCCAGAGAAAACATTTCCAGTTAATTTATTCGTTAATTTCTATAAAGACTCAAATGAAGATCGCTACAAAGAACTGGAGAAATGTCTCCGGTCAAACATTGCTAATCCACTTATTGATAAGGTATACGTGTTTTGTAATGAGCAGGATAGAGACTTGGTACTGGGCTTTCCTGATCTTCATAAGGTAGGACTCATCATTAGAGAAGATCGACCAACTTATGGTGAGATGTTTGATGAAATCAATTCTCGTACCCGCGAATTTGAGGTTAATATTCTTTCCAATACAGATATCTATTTTGACGAATCACTCATTCATGTACATGGAATTAAAAATAATCAATGCTACGCTTTGTCCCGCTGGGAGTTTGGCATAGTTGAACAGGTACAGACCAGAGGAGATAGTCAAGATACATGGATCTTCCGTGGAAAGATCAGAGAATTAGCTTACACTCATTTTACATTAGGTAAACTTGGATGTGATAATCGTATCGCGCATGAACTGGTACTGGCCGGCTATGAAGTAACAAATCCTTCACGTACAATTAAAACCTGGCATTTACATGAGTCAGGTATTCGTAATTACAATTCTACAGATGTTTCAGTACCTCAACCTTATTATAAAATCAAACCACACGAACTTGTATGAGAATACTTTATGTTGGAATGTGCACCGGAGAGAATGGATTTACTAAAGCGATGAAGAAACATGCAACGCAATACAGTGAAATGAATTGTGGTGAACCAATGCTTAATGAATGTCTTGATATTGTAGCATTGGAGAATTGGGATATATTATTTCTTCAAGTACAAACACCAGGTATTATTGATCCTGAAAGAATCAGGAAGATTAAAGCTGTAGGCACCACAATATTCAACTTCACTGGAGATGTGCGAACTCCTCTTCCTGATTGGTATAAAGAACTCGCTCCGCATATCACCAGTACCATCTTCACTAATATGAATGATGTGAAAGAAATGAAAGCATTTGGGTTTACTTCTGATTGGATGGAATATGGATTTGATCCTGAGATCTATAAACCAGAAGGCCCGATTAAACCGGTACCACCAATTGTATTCATGGGAAATAATTATGGCCCATCATATTTTCCATTAAGCAACGAGCGTATAGCAACTGTAATTGCATTGGAAAGAGAATTTGGTGCTGAGTTCGGTGTATATGGAAATGGTTGGACAAGAGCTACAGGTAATTTCAATCATTCACAAACAGAAGAAGCAGCTGCCTATCGTGGTGCTAAGATAGCTATCAACCTTTCTCATTTTGAATATGAGGATTATTCATCAGATCGACTATTAAGAATAATGGGTTGCGGTACAACGTGTTTAAGCAGATGGTACCCTGGGATACAAAAGATGCCAGTTACTTCTTATAAGACTATTGATGAGTTAATTGGTTTATGCAAGATTACTCTTAGAGAAGGCGATATACGTAAATCTCTTGGTGCTTGCAGTAGTTTGTTCGCACATAATAATTTCACATTCGATCACATGGTACAAAATATAATAAAGCTATATGAAAAATACAAAGCCTAAAGTTATTGGTTACATACCGTTGATGTACGGTAAAGAATATCTTGATGCTTGTATTAGATCAATGGCACCATTCGTTGAAGTAATTCATATCTTCTATGTGAGTGAGCCATCACAAGGACACGCAGCTTCAGTACCATGCCCTGAATCAGAGCAGGAGTTACATGATATAGCTATTGCTGCTTCCGATAAAGTAGTATGGCATAAATGTGCATTCGGTACTGAAGGAGAACACCGTGCAGAGATCTATAAGTATTCAGAAGGATATGACCTGGTACTCTCCCTGGATGCTGATGAAGTTCTTGACCCAGAATTTGCAGAAGCAGCTTTACTTGATGCATTTAATGGTGATCGCAGATATTATGGTAGTTCAAGCTTCGTTAATTTCTGGCGTTCATTTAATGAGGTGTGTTATGATGGATTTCTCCCGGTACGTGTAATTAATTTACACAACGATAGTCCCTACACCGGAGCATTAGCTTTACCAATTTATCACTTCTCATGTGCTCAATCAGAAACAATCATTCGATACAAATGGGAAGTATCTGGCCATAAGGATGAACTTCGTCCAGGCTGGGTAGATAACATTCTATACGGTACCAGTAAGATTGATGTTCATCCTGTATCGCTTGGATTATGGAATGTATCACCGTTTAATCGGCATTCGCTTCCTGATATTCTTCAATTCCATCCAAACTTTAATAAAGAATCAATATGATTAAACCAATTAGTATTCCAATCTTCCATCACACAGATCAAACAGCTAATCTTGAAGAAATGGGATTAGATGATAAAACATCTTTAGAAGATTGTGAAGAGCGTGATATGACATTCTATAATATCGATGCTACAGATTATTATCTTGAGAACGATATTAAGTATGGGTCTATTATCTGTGCTGGACAAGTATTTATTTCTCCTTGGGCAAAAGAACGTATTGATGATTTAATATTATTAATTAATTACACAAATATTCAATCATGAAAAGAGGAATGGTTATAGTTGAGACACGTATCATACCTAATTTCAAAGAGGTACTAATGAACCATGTTAAGTACACTGGTTGGCCGTTAATGATTTGGCATAGTACTGCTAATGAAGCTTATGTAAAACAATGCAGTAAGTATCTTAGCGTTGAAGTAACATTTGAAAATGTTGATCGTTGGTTCGATGATGGAATGCATGAATCAAATTATAATAAGCTACTTACCGGTTATAATTTTTGGAATCAATTACCTTGGGATAAAGTATTAATATTCCAAAATGATTCATGGTTACTTCGTCCAGGTATTGAACAATATATGCAATATGATTTTATTGGCGCTCCTTTATATCATATTGACTTCCCTGCAATGAATGGTGGATTATCATTACGCGATCGTAGGGCAATGCTTGAGATAATTAAGAGTACTCCATATAATTCAAATGTTGGTAATGAAGATATTTATTTCTCAACCCGATGTAAAGAACAAAATTTACCAACATATGAAATAGCAACTACTTTCTCTGTAGAAACATGTTGGGGTTGGGGAAACTTTGGAGTTCACGCACTTGATAAATGGAAATCACCTGACGAATGTAAACTCATTTTAAATCAATACAAGTAATGGGACAGATGATTACTGGAGAATACACTTATGGTAATCCATCTCGCAGAGGAGAAGGAAATAATATTACTATAGGTAAGTTCTGTTCATTTGCACTGGGTGTAGTATTTGATTCAGGATTCAATCACAATTCATCATTCATATCTACTTACCCATTCCACACATTCAAATCTGAATTGCAAAGTAATATCGTTATTAAAGGTGATACTGTTGTTGGCAATGATGTGTGGGTTGGTGAACAGGCGATGATAATGAGTGGAGTTACGATTGGCGATGGTGCTGTAATTGGTATGCGTGCAATCATATCTAAAGATGTTAAACCTTATGAGATTGTTGTTGGCGCTCCGCAGAAAGTATTGCGTAAACGATTCACTGAAGAGCAGATTGAACAATTACTTTTAATCAAATGGTGGAATTGGTCTATTGAGAAGATATTGGAAAACACACACTTAATACAGAGTGATAATATAACCGAGTTTATTAACCTTCATAAAATATAATCATGGAAACAAGAATTGAGCAAGAATTTAAATTACGTATTCAAACACCATCAGACATTAATGAATTACTTCCAGATCTTGCAAGTGCTGCAATTACGTGCCAGCACATTACAGAAATGGGAGTACGTAATCCCACAAGTACTTATGCATTTCTAAGAGGGTTGGAAGTACAGAAAGGATCTAAGAAACTTATTAGTTACGACATTGGCCGGTACCCTGAAGTAGATTTAGTTGAACAGTTAGCAAGAGAAGCTAGTATTGATTTCACATTCATTCTTCAGGATGTGCTTGTTGCTGATATTGAAGAAACAGATTTCTTATTCATAGATACATTCCATACTGCAACTCAACTTGAGAAAGAATTGGCATTACATGCTGGTAAAGTAAGAAAGTACATTGGCTTCCATGACACGACTACCTTCTGGGAGAATGGAGAACCATCATATGAATCAGTACAAGATAAGGGTACTAATTGCGGAAGAGGATTAAAATATGCGCTTGAACCTTTTCTGGAATCTCACCCGGAGTGGAAAATTGTACTACGCCGCGAATACAATAATGGTTTAACTATAATCGAAAGACAATCATGAAAATACTTGTAGGAATTCCTGTAATCACGGGAGCTGATCATTGCCGTAAAGCATTTGATTCAGTACTCAATCAAGAGAATATTGAATTACTCATCATTGATAATAACGCTGAACCGAAAGTGAAAGCATTGATTGCTGAGTACAAGGATAGATATAATGTTCATGTAACTGTTAATCCAAAGAACATTTACGTTAATGCTGCTTGGAATCAGATCATGAATTACTTTTTGTGGTATAGTGATTGTAATTATCTTGTAATCATGAATTCTGATTTAATAATGCAGAATCAATGGGCAGAGATTTGTCGTAATAGATGGACTATTAATCCTGATGAGATAATTTTACCGGTGATACTTGAACACATTGAATTGTTTGATACAATTGCAACAAGTGTATTAGAGCCTGTTGTCGCTTACGCAGGTACACCGGGAGTATTTATTACATTAAATAGAAATCAGGCCAAGTTTGTTAATCCAATAAATAGGGAGTTAAAGATTTGGTTTGGTGATAATTGGATCTTCGATACTCTACGTAGAAAAGGGTACCTTACTGTTATACCGAATAATCTTCAGGCTAAACATGCATGGAGTAGTACGATTAACCGGGTACCTGAAGCTCATGAGATTATCGAACAGGATAAAATTGCTTGGGAGAAAATCAAACATTTAGTTTATGGAGAAGTATAAAACTTCAGTCAAAGATATTCCTGAGTGTAATCAGAAACTAATTCATGAAGTAGCGAAGATGAATAAGGTTTCTCCTGCAAAAGCGAAAGATATTATGGATTTCGTTGGTACCTATATTGGTAATGTTATCAAAAAAGGTCAGATGGAAACAGTAATGATTCCTAACTTTGGTAAATTCAAACCGAAACAGAGTTTATTGAAAGCATTACATTATTCAAAGATCAATCAACCAATTCAAACAACGATATTCAAAATTCTTAAAGGTAAGAATGTAAAACTGGAGAACAATGACATTATTCGAGATAGACCAGGAGACGAACCTGGTGAAAATAAATAAACCCTGGATTGGATTACATCCTGTTCTCAATGATTTGATCAAACGGGATAAGGGTGAACCACGTAAAGAAGCTGGTAAATCTATCCGGTTGCATCTTCGTGCGCGCAGAGAATTTACATTCATTTACTTTTATACTGATTTCGGTTCTCCACTATATGATTATGAAGATGATGAACGATTAAAAGAATCTCTTACTTATGCTGATCTTGAGGAAAAAGATTTGGATAAAGCTGTGTGGGCCGCGAATGCTGCATATGAAAGTTTAATGGTTAAAGCAGCGCGATCACTACGTACATATAAAGCTCTTTGTAAGATGCTCAATGAAATGGATAGGTACATTGAAAATCTTGATATGACCAAGCTTACAAAAACTGGTGAGTTACAGAACAGCCCTGATCGTATTGCTAATCTGGTGGCTAAGATGGATAGTATGCATACAGCTGTTGAGAACTTCCGTAAGCGTGTAGATAATGAGTTGAAACAACAAGGATCTATTCGTGGTGCAGCTACTCTTGGAGATAATGAGACAAAAGCTACACAACAATGGTCAGAAGCGGAGATTGCAGCAGGCTCACAGAAAGCAGCCGATGGTTCTAGTACCGCAGATATTAACAGCGGTAGAAGCATGGATCATTTGAGTAAACACTTACAAGATATTCCAATGGTTAATCTTGATGATGTATTAGGTGATGAGGAACCAGAAGAAGAAACAGAAAATTAAAGTCAACACCAAACAGAAAAGATGCCGGGTAGAGATATCCGGCATTCTTATTAACTTACACTCATGGCATTTCATAATTTAGTTAATACAAGATTATTCTCTGAAGCAGCAACAGATTGGAAATCTAATGGTGGAAGATATACGATGGCACCAAAAGGTTCTCGTGATTATTTTCAGTATTGGGAAGAACAGGAGAAGCGATGTAAGTTCGGATATAGTGTTGGTGATTTGTGGATACCCGGTCGGATGTATTTCTGGCTGAATTTCTTTCCAATGTCAAGGGTACCAGATTCTGTATTGATGAAAGCACTTGATGAACGCAGAGATAAACGAGGTAAATTATCTGTAACTACTGCTGAGAAAATAATATCATTTCCCGCATTCTGGGAAATCCACTATGAATGGTGGAGATTCAAACATATTTCCTGGTACGGCGGTGAATTCATGGGAATTAAATCAGATGGTGGTAAGCATCTTGGTTGTTTAAAAACCCGTGGTGCCGGTTTCTCTTATCTTGAAGCTTGTGATGGTGTATATAATTACAACTTCATTCCCGGTAGCAAATCTTATTATTTTGCTGGCGCTGAACCATTCTTAGTTGGTGATGCGATTATGGATAAGGTACAAACAGCTCTTGACTGGATCAATGAATATTCTTCTTACTGGAAACAGAATAGGCAGAAGAAGTTCTCACTCATGCACCAGAAAGGTTCTTACATCGATGAATTCGGTGTTGAGCGCGGGAAAATGCCTGAGATCATTGCACAGATCGTTGATAAACCTTCAAAGACTCGTGGTAAGCGTGGAAGAAAAGCTTCATTTGAAGAAGCAGGCTCATTTCCTAATCTGGAAGCAGCTCTTGAAGTATCGATGGGTTCTATGCGTGAAGGTTCTGTATATGTGGGCCAGATCTCAGTATTCGGTACCGGTGGTGAAGTTGGACCAGGTATTCAAGGTTTGGAGAATATCTTTAATTCGCCTGAATCCTGGGATATGCTTGCGTTTCCTAATATTTGGGATGAAGGTATGTACGGAACTCAATGTGGATACTTTGTACCATGTTGGAGAGCTAACTCCTGGTTCATGGATGAAGATGGTAATGTTGATATGGAATCAGCTATTGCTGCAGATGATCGGGAACGGGAGAAAAAGAAAAAATCTGGCCGGCCGAAGGATTTGGATAGAAGAAAGGCTGAGTACCCACGAACTCCGGCCGAAGCACTGCAGCGTATTAGTGATAATGGATTCAATATCGCGGAGATTGACGCACAGATATCCCGGATATTAACCAATAAATCTATCCAGGCTATGATCCGCCACGGTAAGTTGATTACCTCAACAACTGGTACTGGCGGAATTGACTTTGTACCGCAATCAAAAGCTGTAGCTAAACCTATTGAAGACTTCCCACATAAGAAAGGTGATGATTTAACTGGCTGTTTCTCTATTATTGAACGACCATTTACTGATCAGAATGGATTGGTACCCAAAGGAATGTATGTGATCAGCGTGGATAGTTATTCAAAAGAAGAATCCGAGGATGTAACATCGCTGTTCTCATTTAAAGTGTGGAAACAGGAGAATACTATTGATCCGGCATATGCTGGATTACCGGTAGCCTGGTACGCGGGCCGACCAAAACGATTAGATGATAACCATGACATATTATTCAATGCATCTCAATACTTTAACGCTGATATACAAGGTGAAATAGCCGGCGGTGGCCAGATGATCGTCAATTATGCCCGTACCCATAAACTCATGCACCGGTTAAAGCATGAGCCGGATATGATTCACAATAAAGAATTGGCAAGTAAATCTGCAGGTAATTCTTATTTGATGAATATGTCAACTGAGCGTAAGGAAGTAGGACTTACCTATCTGGAAGATTGGCATGTACAGCCACGCGGATTAGACGACAAGGGTAATAAGGTACTGAATGTTCATAGGATCTATGATATTGCCTGGTTGAGAGAAATGAAGAAACATCACTCAAAATTAAACTGCGATCGTATCTCTGATGCGATTATTGCTATGTACGAATTAAAGGAAAGAATGGCTATTCTGGTACAGGCCAGAGCTGAAACCAGAGGCTTTTACTCAAATAAACGGGTATTATATGGTGGATCAGCTATGAATACTGGTGGCCGTACTACCGCATATTAATCTATATTTGTACATAAACTGAATTCTTATGTCAAGAGAAACTGTTATAAATAATCGGGTTACATCCACTGGGAAACCCTTACAGGTAATCCCTTACACTGAGAAAACACCGGACTGGTATAAGAATAATGTAGATTATTATATCATGCGATCGAACTTTAACTTCGGATCGAAAGATAATACTGGCCGCAAAGATTTACGGGTACTTTATGAGGTTTACAACAACCAGTTTCCTCTTGATTGGTTTGCACACGTAACTGATCCTCTATCAGCTAAAGTTGAAGCACACAAAGCATTTCCAGCTAAAATAAGACCGGTAACTATTCTGCGTACAAATATTGATCTATTGTTGGGAGAATGGCCTCGCCGTCCATATGTATACAACGTAGAGAATCTTGGAGAAGGTGGATATAATAATTACATGGCCGCACTTGAAGAACAGTTGAAAACTAATATTACTCAACACTTTGTACAGGCAGCATTACAATCAGCCAAAGAATCTGGGCAACAAATAACTCCAGAACAGGAACAGCAATTACAACAGAATCCACCTACCCCTGAAAAGATAAAAGAACAATTCCAACAAACATATAAAGATGCTGTAGCAGTTAAAGGGCAGAAGTTTCTACGTAAGATGATCCGTGAGAAAGAGATTAAACAGAAGCAACATCAAATGTTTAAAGACTGGAATATTGCTGGTCAAGCTTATTCTTTTAAAGGTGTGATGAATGACGACCTGGTTTATCGCCGGGTTTCTCCATTATGTATTGATTACGATAAATCAGAGACTGAGAAACTTATTGAGAATGGGGAATGGGTAGTTAATCGTGAACTCTATGTTGTGAGCGATGTGGTTAATATGTTTTGGCAAGTATTAAATAAACAGAATCAAATTGATATTGATAACCGTCTTCCATTCGCTACAGCAGCGGGATTTTATTCAGCATTGAATGGTTTATATACTGATGAGAATGCGCGTAATAAAGTACCTGTTTACCACGTACAATGGAAGGGTAGACGTAAGGTATTATTTTTGTCTTACCTCGATCCTGAAACATTTCAGTACGTTGAAGATGTAAAAGTTGATGAAGCTTATATTCCTGATAAATCCCGTGGTGAAGTTGTTGAAGAACGTTGGGTAGATGAAGTTTATGAAGGTCATAGAATTGGCGATCAGGCTAATGCTATTTATGTAAATCTTCAACCTGCAGCAGTACAGCGTGCACCAATGAATAATATGTCTGCGTGTAAGCTGAATTACAATGGACGTAAGTATTCTGATACCCATGCTGAGAATCTGTCGGTACTGGAGATGGGTATTCCTTTTCAGATCATGTACATCATTATCACGTACATCTTAGAGAAAACAATTGCCAAGAGTAAGGGTAAGATATTAATGATTGATCAGAATGCTATTCCAAATGAAGGCGAATGGGATGATGAGAAATTCTTCTATTATTCTGAAGCACTTGGATATGCATTGCTTAATCGTAATCAGGTTGGCGTAGATAAGAGCTGGAACCAGTACCAGGTACTTGATATGAGCTTGTTTGATTCAATTCAACAGCTAATAGAATTACAAGCGCATACTAAACAGGAATGGGATGATTTGATTGGTATCAGCCGTCAGCGTAAAGGACAAACTTATTCCAGTGATGGTCAAGGTGTAAACGAACGTGCAGTATTCCAATCAACTGTAATTACTGATATGATCTTTATTGGCTTTGAAGAGTTTGTACAAAGTGAATTGCAAGGTATAATGGATTATGGTAAATTCCTTACAGCTAAAGGGCATAAATCTATTTACAATGATGATGAATTTGGTACCATGTTGATGGAGATATTTCCAGAAGATTTTATTAATGAAGATCTAGGAGTATTTGTAGATAGTAGTTCTGAACATATTCATAAATTACAGCAGATGCAGGGATTGGCCCAGGCAATGGTACAGAACAATGCACGTATCTCTACTGTATTGGAAGTAATGGATGCAATTAATGTGGCTGATCTTAAAGCTAAGATAAGGCGTATTGAAGAGATTGAAGATCAAATAGCAGCTTCACAAGGACAATCAGAACAGGAAGCTTTAGCAGCAGCCGATGAACGTAAAGAACGTTATGCTAAATATGAAAACATTCTTGATACATTATTCATGAATGATGAATATAATCGTAAAGAAGATATTGAGCATATCAAGGGTAGTTATCAATTAGAAGCAGCAGCTAAAGATGATAGTGTAAATGAAGATCCAAATGCTTCAGCTAACTTTGAGAAATTAATGCTTGAGCGTCAGAAGTTTGATGTCGATCGACAAGATAAATTAGCTGAACGGGATCGTAAAACTAAAGAATTACAATTACAGAAAACAGAACTAGAGCATAAGATGGAAACCGATCGACAAAAATTAAAACTTGATGCTCGTAAGATAACAGTAGCAGCAAAAAAGAAAGCATCACCAACCAAGTAAACCACAAACAGTAATTATATGCAAAATTTGATTAGACTTTTCCGCGATCCAAATCCAAATGACACGTCATTACCACCATCTCTTGTAGAATTGGAATCAGGTGTTGGTGCAGATGGTAAACCATTAATTAAACCTTTACCGCTTGACAATCCACTACCACCAAAACCAGGTGAAGCGGGATATGTAGAACCAAAGTTTGGCGAAGAAGGTTACGTTCTTAAACCCGGTGATGAAGGATACGAATTAAAACCGGGAGATGATGGCTACGAACCTAAACCCGGTGAAGAAGGTTATGTACCAAAAGAAGGAGAAGAAGGTTATGTAGCTCCTGAAGCCGGTACTGAACCACAATTCTGGGATGAGGTTGAAAAGATCACTGGACGTAAGGTTGAAATAACTTATCCTGATGGCATTGAAGCTGATACTCCTGAAGGTGCTGCATTCCGTGAAGAGTTTGTACGCGAAGAAGCAGCTATTGAATTTGAGAGTAAATTAGCTGAATCATCCCCTCGTGCTTATGCATTCTTTCTGCACATGGCCGCAGGTAAACCAGAAAATGAATTCTTTGGTGATACAGGTGCAAGTTTTTCGTTACCAGAACTATCAGCATTAGAAGCTTCAGTTGATCTTCAAACCAGTATGTACAAGCATGATTTAATCTCTCGTGGATTAGATGATGATGCAGCGCAAACCTTAGTGGATAAGGCTATCAAGGATAATAAGCTTAAAGACCTTGCTGTAACTGCTTATAAGATTACTGATGCTGCACAGAAGCAGCAATTAGCGGATTTACAGAAAGAACAAGCAGCAGAAGAAACTAAATTCAATACTTCTGTACAAGCGATTTCTACCCGTATTGCAACTGCAATTAAAGAGGAACTGAGCTTTGTTGTACCTACTGCAAGAGAAGAAGAGTTTAAAACTTTTGTAGCCAATCATTTACAATATGATAAAGGCGAATTTTTCCTGGTACAGAAGGTAGCTTCTGATAAAGATTTCAAGAATCAACTGGAAAGTTTATTCTTTCAGTTCGTAAAAGGCGATTTAAGTACTGTTGTGAAAAAACAAGTAAAAACAGAAGCTGCACAGCGTCTTAAGTTAGTTGTGAAGAAGGCAGAAGCAGGTACCGGGGGTGGTCAACGTAGTGGAGATGATGGTACAAAGAATATACCTTTAGGCGATCATTAATACTTCTAACCTAAAATCTAACCAAGATGTCAAGTAACACTTTAGTTCCCCAGATGAAGTTCCAGGTACAGGAACAGATATTTGATGCTAAGAGTATGTTGGATGAAACCAACTTTTACCATCAGCGTCAAGGTATGCCGTCCGAGCTTACCAAAAAGTTAACCTATATCCTCGGATCTCAGAAACGTAACTATCCATTGTCACTTATGACTCTTGGTGCAGGTGGTTTCAACACTGATAACAAAGGTGGTGGATCAGCTATCGAGATCGATGATGTACAGTACACTTATCCGGTAATGACCCGCACCAACAAAGCATCAGTTATTTACTCAACAGAGTATGTAACCGGTGATAAGCCTGGTATTGGCCACGGTAAGTTCTACGCAACATTTACTGATAACTGGATCAAACGTTTCTATGTTCTCCAATCTACAGGTGGTACCCAAGCTTACGTACATAGCGATGGTGAACCGGTAGCAGGTGGTTACAGATATGAACTCCAGTTAGATCCGGCCGGCCCGACAGATTTCTGTCCTTTGGCACAGCTTGATCCCGGTACTCGTTGGGTTGAATTACATACAGCAGTAGCAGAATCTGAATCCCGTTCAACTGAGAGCAAAATGGTTATGCCAGGTTTGTTCAAGAATCAGATGGGTTTCATGAGAGCTGGTATGAGCTGGGCAGGTAATTCAGCAAATAAAATGATGAGGATCACAGTTAAAACCGATAAAGGTGAGACTGATATGTGGATGGATTACTACATGTGGCAGATGGAAGAGCGTTGGGCTGAAGAGTGTGAGCACATGTATTGGTACAGCCGTTATAACAGACTCGTTGATGGTTCTATTCCATTGAAAGATATGTTCACCGGTAAAGTAATTCCGCGTGGTTCCGGTGTATTTGAACAGATCACAAACAAATCAACCTATGCCCGCCTTACTTTGAATGCTTTGACAAATAAAGTAGGTGATGCATTGTTTGGTCAGACTGATACTGGTGGAATGACTATTACCCTTATGACCGGTACTGGTGGTATGAGAGAGTTTGATCGTGCTTGTCGTGAGGCAGGTATTGCTAAACTTGGACCATTCGGTGCAGGTGATATCGCCAGCAAATTTGTATCTGGTACAGGATATAACTTGGCTTTGGGTGGATACTTTGATACTTTCTATCATATTGATGGATATACAATTAAAGTAAAACATAACCCGGTATTCGATACAGGTCGTGTTGCGCTGGCTTCTCCATTACACCCTGAAAGTGGTTTACCACTGGAATCTTACAGGATGTGTTTCCTTGATGATAGCGATGTTGATGGATCACCAAATATCCGTCACGTAGCACAGAAAGGCCGTTCATTCCTGGATGGTGTTGTAAAAGGTTTAACTCCAATGCCACGTTCATTACAAATCTTGATCGGTTCTACCGGTGGTGCAGCTTCTAAAGATTTGGCAACTGTGCAGGATAAGAGTGAATACACAAGGTTTAAATCTGCAGGTATTCAGATCATGCGCGCTAACCGCTGCTTTGATCTCCAGTGTATCGCAGGTCAATAATATAACTGTTTGGGTTGGTTTATTCCAATCTATGAGTCCCGTCAGAAATGGCGGGATTCTTTTTGTCCTAAACTTCCCCTACATTTGTAAGACAATAAACCCATAACAGTATGAAGACAACGGAAAAACACCTAAACAGTAAAACAGTCACCATCTTTCGATCAGGATCATTTCTGGCCCGCGCGCAGGGGCCGGCTATCCAGGATTATTTTGAATCAGCCAAAGTATCCATTGGTTCTTATTTTGAATCACAGAGTTCTACAATGATTGGTTCAGGATTAACCTTTGAAGAACAAAGGGTATTAATGCCGATATTAGTTGATGCTCCATTTGAGGATAGAGAGTTCAGGAAACTGGTACGTGACTACTTTTCAAATATTGATACGAAAGTACCACATGGTACCGGCTGTATTCTTGAGATTGGTTTAGCGAAAAATAATGCTGAACCAGTGAGTCTTGAAAATATGCCAATCTCTATCGTTGACTTTGTTCGGTACCGTCATGCTTATCATCACCCTTTTATGGCATTAAGTAAAGAAGAAGCGGATAGTAATCCTACCAAACAGTATTACATTTTTGATAAATCTCAATTACAGGAAAAGAATAAGAAAAATACTCAGGAAGCCGATGCTGCAATGGCATTGTACCTGGCTGTGAAGAAAGATGAATCTAAAGTGAATATGCTTCTTACATTACTTGGCCTTGATCCGCGTTCCTTTACAAGTGAGTCAGATAAAACTGATAAACTGAAAGAAATTGCAGTACAAACACCGGAGAAATTTACTGAGAAACATAACAGCGATGATTTCGATATCAGGTATTGGATTGAATCAATGAAGAATGTAAAAATTCTTTTGTTGATTGGGCAGAAATATATCAATGCTGATACCAAAAAAGTTATTGGTAACACATTGGAAGAAACTATCTACTTCTTCAAAGATGATGCGAATTCAGATGAGGTTGGTATCCTGAAAGCTAAGATGCAAGAGGCTTTACGTAATCCATTAGAAGCTCAGAAACGTGCAACCGCGCCGAAAGAAGGTACTGGTGCAACAAAATAATTTTGTATGACAGTTAACGAAATGCATATTGAATTAAGACAATCCGCTAATCAGATTGGTGCAAACAAAAGTCGTAAGTACGAACCTGAAGAATTGGATTGGATACTTAACAAGATGTATAATCGTTTTATACAATCAAAACTTAAACCAAAGAAAGACGGATCTGGTGGCTTTGAACTGGACCAGATCAGTGCAGACCAGATCCGTACTTTAATTGTTCCTTCATATGACTTGGTACCCTATGTAGATGATAGTAGAAGGTACCAATGTTTTCTCCCGGCTGATTACGCTTACCTGTTGTCTGATTGGTCAGCTACAACATTACTTTGTACTGGAGATACCATTACTGAAACAGCTGAGAATCTCTATATAACAGCGATCAGACAAGATTACTCTACCGGTGCTTCTCCAAGCGGATTCTATCGAACATTGAAAGTATTGTTTCCTGATGCAACTGTAGAAATTCCAACTGATTTACCTTATGGTAATAATTATCAAGGATACACAAAGAAGACAGATATTTCATTTCTGATTCCTTGGATTCGTGCTAAGGGCCAATATTACTGGGAAAGATTCGCTGATTTGTTTTATCCTGGCTATTACATCCATACCTCTTTAACTCCGGTCGCATCACCAATTCCTACGATTGGTATTACCATTGATGGAATTACTTACCATACATACCAATACGTGATCAAGAATCTGGTGAAACATACCGGTACCGGTCAGATAAGAGATAATCGGTTAACAGCTTCTAATAAAATCTCAGGCTTAAACAGCACCCCATTCTGGAAATCTTCTCATTATAGTCCTGTTTCCGAGCTTGGAAATGGAATTTTATATATTTACAGAGATAATAGCTTCACAGTAAATGGTGTGAGCATTTCTTACATTAGGAAACCTGTCCCAATCAGTTTAAGTTTGAATACAAATTGTGAATTACCTGAAGAGTTTCATCAAACGATCTGTGATTTAGCAACTCAGTACATGGCCGGAAGGTTAAAAGATGGAGATGCTTACCAACTTGATAAAGATGATAACGACACCAGAGTAGTTCTATAACCCACTAAAAATTATTATCATGGAAATGAATCGGTTCTTCTCCGCAACCCTCGGCGTACAAGCTGAATGTATTATCGCCCAATTTATTGACAATTCATCCCCCGGCCAGTCGCCTACACACAGAGCATTCGTTGATAACGCCTTAGCAGGTTCTATCGCTGTTTACTTTGATGATACCAATCTGTTGGTACCTGCAGGTGGAACCAGTTTGGCCGCTAATGCAAATCGTAAATTCTTTTATGCCTGGAAACAAGCTGATGGCCGTGCGTTCCGAACAACCGGTTTCCCATGTCTTCCAACATATAAGCAGGCAGCTTACAATGCTGGTGTTGCACAAACAACTACTCTTACAGTAACTGGTACAGTAAGTACAACCCAGATATTGCATGTTCGTATTACTGATACAACTCCTACACAGGTACCGTATCCTACATACGAATATCAATCAACTGTATCTGTTGACGTTGCTACTTCATTAACTTCTATTGCTGCTCAAATTACTGCTGAAACCAATGAACCAATTGCTACAGCTACTTCTGCAGGATCAGTTCTTACTATCGTAGGACTTTACAAAACCCGTACATTTACTGTAACAGCTTACTTGGAAGTTAGTGCAACACAAGCAACTGATCTCAGTATATTTACCGCAGTGAACACTGTTAAAGCAGTAGCTCCGGTAGGTACCATTGAAGATGTGCTGGCTTTTGATAAGTATGTGATCGAGCAAAATGGTGGTGTACTATACACAGAAGCTGGTACTTTACCTGCTGAATTCCAGGCATGGGCCACAAATGCACTCAGCACAATTAACTATGGTTATCTGATTGTAAGTGCCAATAAACATGTTGTTGATGAAGGCGCTACCAGAGCATATGACAAGAAATCATACATCATCGTAGCACTACCAACTGCACAAGTGGCAACACTGGCAGCTAACTAACCGGCCATTCTACCCCATATATCAAAATCCCTCGGCTAACTACCGGGGGATTTGTATTATCTTTATTCCCAAATCTATCACTATGCCGGCAGAAACTCTCAATACGATAACCACGGTCATAGCATCGCACTTCGATCGTGAACAGGATGAACCATTCAAGCGATCACTTGGGCCGGCAGTAGATGCCTGGAGATCTAAGCTTGTAACCAACTCATTGGAGAAGCACCCTGAGCAACGTAAATTTTTCAAGCAAACATTATGGGTACCAATGGAATCGGCAGCATCAGTTCCATGTCCAATGCCAATGACTCTATGTCCGGTAGCTAAATCTAAATTTGCTATCCCCAAACCATTAAGATTACAAGGAATTCTTTATGATTACGTTGGTAGCTACGATGGCCGGAACCCATTTAAGGAAGCAGCTCCCGGTACCCTTGAATTTCTACAATCAGGAAAGTATTCAGGTAATATAACTTTCTGGGAAAATGAAAATCAATATATAAAGATTGGTGATAATGCAAAACTTCCCAAGATACGTGTTGATGGTGTATTTGATAAACCATTGGATGTAATGCTGATTAATTGCCAAAACAGTGGCGATTGTGATTACTGGGAAATGGAATATCCTGCAACCGGAGATATTATTCAAATGATCATTCAATATATTTTACAGGTAGATTTCAATCGACCGAAATTACCTGATGCACCTGAGATTGAAGTAACTCCAACAGAACCAAAAAATCCATAAGCATGAAAGTAGAAGGCATTAAAGTACACACAATAAAACACATGTGGGAAGCTTATTCTAAAAAAATTGTAGAAGCCAATCCTGATTGTATTACTGTGTACCAAAATAACATTCATAATTTTTACATTTTCAAACCTAAGACCAGATCTAAAATAATTACAACTGTTTTCCCTTCGCGTACAAGTTATCGTAGAGAATATAGTATGGATGGATTAATCTTCAGCTATGAGATGTTTCGTAAAATAATAGATGATTATTTCATGAAAGCTCGTAAAGAAATCGTTGAAGGTAATGCCCTTCGTTTAAATACAATGGGAGTAATCTGCGGTAAGCGTGTAGAGAGAGATTATCGTAAATCAAAACAACGAATGATCAATTGGCAGAAGACTAAGCTTCAACCTTTAGTTTATGATGAAGCACTTGGCCGAGATCGATATGAGAAAAAGATTTATTTTACTGGTGATGATTGGTGTCGTATAGCCTGGTGTAAGACTGTGCCGGTTACAAATATGACTGTATATGAGTTTACTCCGACATCTTCAACATCTGGTCAAAGAAATGGATTTAAATCTCAATTCACTGATGCACTTGCTTCTAACCCATTATTGAAATATCAATATTTATTTGAACCAATATATTATCCACCGATTAAGCCAACAGTATGATCTATACATCAACAGGTATAAAAGAAGTCATTGGCCGTGTTATACGTAATACCCGTATTCAGGACAGTTCTTATATTTCTGATATGGTTGAATGGATACCGGAAGCAATGGGACTCATGCAAACCAAGATGGAATTAAAACCTGCTTATGAAGATATACGTGTGAATTTTCATATGGGCAAGCTTCCATGTAATCTTCGCTGGATCACTGCAGTTGAATGGAATGGTTGTCGTATACCTGAAAACAATTCAGCACGATCTGCAGCAAGTATTTCCCGCAGGCGTATTGATGCAGCATTAGGTACTGCTGAAGGTTTTATAACAGTACCCACTAAATGGGATACACCTACAGGTAATCAAATGTATGATACTGCACTGGTACAATTCAGTTCATTATGTGCTGATTCATGTGGAAGACTTCCTTGGAATCAGGCAGTATGGTACCAGGTAGAAATGGATTACTTACAGTTCTCAATTGCTGATACTGTAGTAAGGGTACATTACAAAGGAATTCCATTAGATGAAAATGGATTCCCGTTAATTCCTGATGAAGAAAATTATAAGCAAGCTCTTTATTTCTATACACGGAAGATGATGATCGGTGCAGGATATGAAGATAAAGTTTATACCATGTTACAGCTTGATGCTGAATTTGAAAAGTATGCTGGTCGTGCAATGGGAAAGATTCGGTACCCTTCTGTAGATTCAATGGATATGAAAGTTGATCGAATGACAAGATTAATTGTTGATCCTAATTACTTCAATTCATTTTTCTCCGGTACTGGTCCAGAGAAATTTTATGGTTTACCAAGCAAAATAAACTATCCTAACTTATGAAGCCAATAAAAGGAATACAAATGGATAATCGTCCCTCAGAGCAACCTGAAGGGACTTATCCGTTTGGTAAGAATGGTATTCAATTTGATTTGAATGGATCTGTATTCAATGAACCAGGGTTTAGAGCAATGACTGCAGTAGTACCTTATGCACTTAATGGTATAATCGAAACTGATGATAAGCCAATATTATTCTCAACAAATAATACTAATTCAGCAATTGGTTTCTTTAATCCAAAGACTGAATTATATGAACCCATTATCGATGATGCAAACTGGGCTTTAACAGGACAGTATCTTGGGTTTAAGATTGAAAATTATATTACCGGTGAATCTCAGCGTAATTATAAAGGAGAGATGGTAGTAACCTTTACTGATAAGGTAACGTATCCAAAATATCTTAATTGTGATAATCCAAGCCTAGCATCAATTGATGATTTGAGATTATTCGCATATTTTCTTCCACCAACATTAACTGTAGTACAAGCTCAAGGCGGTAAACTTTTACCCGGTACTTACTATGTTGCAGTTGGCTATGAAAGAAATGATGGTACTTCATCTCCTTATTCTGCAGTGAGTAATGGCACTTTTGTTACTCCGGGCGCTACTATTGGAGTAACAAATAAATCACTAAGCATTACAATCGATAATGCAGATACAAGTTATGATTCAATCCGTGTTGCAATTATATCTCGTATTGATGGTAAAACAACTGCAGTTGAATTAAATGATTTCTTACCCATTACAGGCGCTACAATTCAATTGACATATACAGGTGTAAATCCAAGTACTGATATTGCTATTGAATCAATATTAACTCCACCAGCTTTGTACAGTAAGGTTGGAACAATGGGACAATTAAATGATGCTTTGTATTTGGCTGAACTTGAGAAAGAACCGGATTTAGATGATATGCAGCCTTATGCTGCTTCTGTTATTTTAGAATGGACTTCAGAATTAATGAATGCACTTAATCCGCCAGAAGAACATGTTACCGGGATCAAGAAATCTAATATGCACGAGGAAGTTTATGCTAGATATATTAGGTACCGTAAAGCTCGTGGTGGATTCACTAAATGGTACGTTATTCCTGGACCGGTACCTGAAGCTGCAGATATAGCCGCATCATCAGAAGCTGCTGTAAGTGGATATACTGGCGGAAGTGTACCGAAATTTAAAGTAGAAGATACGATTCATTATTTCGATCCTGTTGCTAAAACGGGATCTTGTGGTGTTTGGGTAAATACAACTGAAAGATATCCAGACACAGTTGATTTCGATGCTACATCTATCGGCGGACCAAACCTGCGTAATCAATTGGTTCGTCACCATAAGATGCCATCTCTCAGATGGTGTAAAGCAAATCTTTATCAAACAGAAGATGATTATGGTAAAACTAAACTCGATCTGCTTGGTGTGCGTGCATTAAATGTTCGTATTCCAGATAAATATATTGGAATTATTAATGGTTATGAACTTGGATATGCATTACGTACAACAGGTAATATGACTGTACTTGGCCAAGGAGCATTAATGCATGGAGCTACTGATACACGTAATTATCAGCATGCATTAAATACAATACCAATCTATACAACTGGTGGAAATTTTACCAGTGCCATATTTCATCCAACAGTAAACTTTTTTAGTTCGGATCGTGGTCCGTGGAATGATGATGATGCATTACAGGATCTTAGACTGGATACAATGAGATTTCATGCGTTTGATTTATTATTCAATAAACCTGCGATATCTCCAACATTTATATCTGCACAGTTTAAGCTTCACAGAGATATTGGCTATCCTCAATACTTAGAAGATGGTACTCTTGACGATACAGTTCCTGGTGATGCACCATTAGGATTTTTAATTGATTATACAATTGGATTGAAACCTGTACAAATTGCAACTGGAAAGAAACTTCGAGCTATTGGTTCAAGTTTCTATCTTGATAATACAGTTAATGTAAATCAGTTTGTAAATCTTAGACACGAGAATACATATGGTGGTACTTTATTAGGAACTCCCTGGAGTATTGTGTATGGTAATTCATCATTAAGAATGCGCCGTGGTAATGCTACTGATTATACACTCGGAATGCCACCTTATGAAGAAACTTACCTCATCAATCTTCTTTCATTGAAGAATGACATCTATAATAATTTCTATTCTCAAATGCTTGTATCATCCGGTACCGCAAAAAGTCTTTCTGATATAACTCCATTCTGGGGCGGCGATACATTTAATTGTGATTATACTTTTCATACTTATGGAAGACATGATGCTGTAGATTCAGAAGGTGATGGATTTAGAGGAAAGAAAATAGTTCGTAGAATTATTTGTGAAAGCGTATCGAACATTGCAGTAAGATATGAGATACCAGGAAATATTTATTCTAAGTGGTACCCACATAACTCTATTACAACAGGAGTACCTGAGCAATGTTATCCTACATTTCAATTAAGAACTGAAGATCCTAATCAATTTGGATACTCTAAAGATTTCAATGCATTGAATGATTTAATTGATGCAACAATATATTCTCCATTCAGAGAATATATTTATTCGTTTCCATTTCGTATTCATCGTGGTGGTAAGAATAATCGTCAAACAAGGCCACGTTCATGGAGAACATTTTTACCACTTGATTACTATGAATGCCAAAAGAATATGGGCCGGATAATTAATCTGGAAGGTTTAGATGATCACTTATTAATTCATCACGAAAATGCATTATTCCAAACTTTGGATAAATTAAAACTTGATGGGGATGTATTATCTGTAACACTTGGTTCCGGTGATATATTTCAGTTTGAACCACAAACACCAATTGATGCTAAACTCGGCTATGCAGGTACACAGCATGATTTAGCATGTATTAAAACTCCAATGGGGTACTTTTTTGTTGATGCTAAACAAGGAGAAGTATATCTCTATAAATCTAATACTCCTCAAAATCTTAATGCGGGTGCAAATATTTTCTTACGTGAATTCTTAAAAATAACTGAGAAGAACACATATATAGGTAATGGTATCACTGTAGCATGGGATCAGAAATATAAAAGATTATTACTTACAATTAAAAATAGAACTGTTGGAACTGGTGTAATTAAAATATTCCAGGATACAGATGAGTTTTGGGATTCACTTGAAGTTGGTGATGTTGTAAGTTATAAAGGTAGATTAGTTCAATTCAAAGGAAATAATGATACAATTTATTCCTGCCCAACTGTACCAACTCCTGAAGTATTGGTATGGACAAAGACTACTCCTTACTGTACTCCAAATGATCGCAGTCCTGCGGGTAATAGCGGAATGAAAGCCTGGAGATATCGTACAAGAACTGGTGGAAGTCCTAATCCATATGTTGAATTAAATACGCCTAACAGTGGATTGGGACCATACTTTCCACCTGAATATGATCCTGCGACATGCCCTTTACCAATCCCGGTTGTTGAATGGATTGGAATAAATCCTTATTGTGTTAAATCAGGTGGTGGAAGCCAGTGCCCTGTTGGTTGGACTCTTTCAGATGATGGTACATACTGTTATATGATCGATCAATACCCGGCAACTGCATCAACATCTCCAGCATCTGTATTGAGATTAGCACATTTTCAATACGAACATTATGGAGAAGTGGGTACTGTTGTACATAAACTTAATGGTTTCAATGCTGATGGTACTTGGGATACAGGTGATTCAGCTAAATGGCCAAATATTTATGCCCCTATAGCTTATCAAACTGTTTACAATCATGCTACTGTAATTGACTATCCATCAGGAATGTGGAGAAATGCATTATCTAATTTAACTGATGGCAGACTAAATACAGCAGGTATATGGTTACAGGGGAATCAAAATTATAACGGTACTCTTGGATTTTCAAGGCAAGTAAATATTCCTGTTGCCGGTACTTATTACATTGGTGTTGGATCTGATGATTATGGTACTATTAAAGTCGATGGAGTAACTGTTGTAATGCAATCAGTAGCTACATTATCTGGTGTAAATTATTTGAATACGCCTGGTCAAGATTGTTTATTCAGACACTGGATATTATATCCAGTACAATTAACTGCAGGCCCACATATATTTGAATTGATTAGTACCAATACTGGTTCATTAGGCATTCTTGGAATGGAAATATATGTAGGTGATGAAGCAACTTTAATGGCTTTAACAAGTCTTGATGCCAGTCATTATTTATTTTCTACAAAAGATGAAATTGATGGAGATCCATTTGATGTTGGTAATTATAATTGTGATGCTTATCCTGGATATCAATTAGTAAATGATGGCGGTGTTTATTATTGCCGTAAAATAACAACTCAAGCGCCTGTAGCCGGTGAAACAAATACCGGATCAAAAGGATATAACGATCGTGCACGAATAACTAATGGAGAACGCGATGGTTATGAAGAGCCTAATACATTGTTTGATGGACTAGGCACATACGTACCCCCAATTGTTGATTATACAGCTTGTCCAGTAACATCTCCAGTGGCATCTCCGGCAGATCCGATAATTAGTGGTACTGTAACAAAGTTCTGCAGTGATGAAGGTTGTGCCGTAGAAGGGCATGTATCTTTATACCTTGAATTTGATCAACCGGTACCATTTGACTTGGTTTTATTAGTAGGAGAATTGATTACATTATTTGATGGACGTAAAGAATATACAGGCAGTGATATCTTTACTCCACCACCAGGCGCAAGGCCGAATCAACTCTTTTATCAGGCAGGAGCTGGTAAGAATACTCCATTTGAAATCAATATCCCTGCAGGCGCAAGAGGTATTACTATTCCTGAAATCATTTATCAAGAAGGATACTTTGGGGTACCTTTCGCCGATTGGAGATGCAATAATTGTCAATATCCAATAAGTGATCTTTATTTCAAATTAAAACTACCTGAATCTGGGTACACTTTGAATTTACGTGGAGCAGAGAGTCCTGGAATAACTATTCATAATCAAAATTAATTACAATGCCTGTACTTGGTTGTATGAATCCGAATGCTGTTAATTATAATCCTTCTGCAACTCAGGAAGATAATAGTTGTATATACCTGATTAGCCATGATTCTGAATGTAAAAAGTTTATTGATTACACAGATGTAATTGATCGATCATTTACTTTATCTTATTCAATCATGGGGAATTCATGGGTATTCTTTCATGATTATATACCGGATATGTACCTGCAAACAAGAGAGAATCTCTATTCAGTTAAGCAATCTGAAATTCGTAAACACCATGAAGGAGCACCAGGTAATTATGACGGTACTATTAGCCCGTTCTTTATTGATATAATATTTAGAGCTGAATCAGACCTATTATTAGAATCAATTACCTGGATAACCGAATTCCTTGACGCTAATGCGAAAGATCAGGAATTCGATACATTAACTCATATTAGTATTTGGAATTCTACTCAACATTCAGGACGAATTGAACTTTCTCAAGTATTTGAGAATTTAGAATTTCAGGTAAGACGTACTCAGGGATCATGGACATTCAACGATTTCCGTAATATCATTAAAGACAATGGAGTACAGTTCTTACTCGATCTTTTCCATAATTATCGTCTGGATACAGATCAAATAGATCCTAACCTTTCATGGTACGATAAAGCTTTACTTCAAGATAAGTGGTTTTGTATCAGATTTGAGTCTGATAATATATCAGGAAAGAAAGTTATCTTGCATGATACAACGATCACAGCATTAAAATCTAACCGATGAGTAAGTTATATAAACGATATGGAAACGGTGGGGATACTACAAAAATAAGAGTGCCTAAACTTAATATGGCAGAAGAAATTGCTGCTATTAATGCAGGTAAAAAAGGATTTAGTGATGTACAAAGAGATAGCATTGCTGCAACATTTGATAGAAAATCATGGCTTCATACTGTTGATAAAGCTGGATTTGATACAACCAAAATTATAAATTCAAAAGCACCTATAAATACAACTATAGTTAAACGAAGAATGGGTAATGGTGGAGATACAAGGTCTGCTGTTCTTGGTAATCAAATTGGTACTGCAGCTGGTGTCGGTGCGGGAGTCATTGATGCATTTGATGGCGGAAATGATTTAGGGTACCAGGGAAAAGGTACAGTAATTGGTAAGAGTGTGCTGACTGGAGCTGCAACTGGAGCTATGTTTGGACCGATTGGGGCCGGCGTTGGTGCTGTAGTTGGCGGTATTACCGGGATTGTTCGTGCCGGCCAACAAGCTAATGAACAAAAAACATTGAGATCCCGTATCAAGACGAATAAATTCATGAATGATGCCGCTAATTCTCAAGCACGAATAGCAACTAATCCTGAACTTGTAACCGGTTCACAGAATGCTCAATACTTTGCTGATGGTGGTCAAATGAAAGCACCACTTACTGAAGCTTATATGAAAGGCGGTAATGCGAAACAATTATCATCAACCAATAGCGAACTTGAAGGTAATAGCCATGAACAAGGTGGAATTGATGTACCTGCTGTAAATGCTAATCTGGAAGATGGCGAAACAACTGCAGGTACTTTTGTATTCAGTGAGAAATTAGGATTCGCTAAATTGCATAAGCCTATTGCCAGAGCGATCGGTAAGATTGAGGAGAAAGTACAAACTCCTGATCGTGTTGAAGCTATAAAACGATTGAAAGCAAGAGAACAGGAATTAGCACAGAAACAAGAATTATACAAAAAGCTTTATAATATAAATTGATTTCTATGAAACAATTATCTAAAGGATTTCGTAAGATGGCTTATGGCGGTGATAATGATCCGTTCTCTGGTTCATCATCTGCATCTGTAAGTTCTACTCGTAAAAAGAAATGGAATCCAGATATTAAAGCTGCGCCACAATCTTTTATGGGTACTGCTTTAAATCTTACGCCTAAGAAACGATTTACTGGAAGTACAGCAGATCCTGATTTGAAAAAACCTGGAGTTAGTGCAATTGTAGATAAGATATTGCCTTATGCAAGTAATATTGCTAATGCGTTTCGCCGTGCGCCAAAACCATCAGCTCCAATATTAAATGCAGCTCAGAAATTACAGAAGATTAATATGGATGATGCGCGGTACCAAGTTGGTCGTGAGATAGGCGCTTCTAATACTGGAGCCGATCGTACACTCGATAGTAATACTGCAATGTCAGTTAAGTTATTTAATTCCGGTCGTAAGATTAATGAATTAGGAAAGATTAATGAATTCGAGAAGAATGCCAATGCGGGAATCTCTAATCAACAAGCAATGCTGGATTATCAAAATCAAGTTGGTAATAATGCAAAGCTTGATGAATTTAACAATACTATACTTGAAGGTAAGATTGCTGATAGCGCAAATCAATCTGCAAACTTTGCTAATGCTGCAGATAAATATATTGCTATTGGTAACGAGAGAGCTAAAGGTCAACTCGATCTTGATAAGACAAAAACACTTTCAACAATGTTCTCAACAAATGGACCAGGGGGTGGGTTGTTTAATCGTGAAAGATTACGTATTGCAAAGACAGGTGCTGTTGATCCATTACTTGGCCGAGCATTAACTCCAATGGAAATAGCACAGATTGGATATACTAATGATGAACCAGTAGTTACCAGTACACCACCTGCAGTTCAACCTACCGCTGTTACGCCAGCACCGATAAGTTCCGATCGTATTCCTTATATGCCACCACAAGCAAAAGGGTATCCTTACAGTAATACCACTTTACCAAAACAATTTTCAGTTCCAGCTAATCCACTGATACGTAAATCAAAGTTTCAATTGGGTGGACAAATGAGAAAAGTTAAATACTAAGCCATGTCATTATACGATAGATTCCGTTTAAGCAATTCAACTGAGATCCCACGATATCAAGGATCAACTGGCCCTGAAGCAATTCAGGTAGGTAGTTATTTGCAAGGTAAGTACGATGTTGCTGAACAAGGTATTGGTACTATTGGTGATGCATCGATGAATATTATTAATAATGCAGTACCTGAAGATCGTGAAGAAGCATTGAACTATCAAAGAGAAGTTAATAGTAAACTCGATGAATTCTCTAAACGTGGTGATCTTGAGAACCTGGTACCTTCGGTTCAATCACTTGGTAGAAAGTTCTCAGCTAATTCTCAAGCATTCTATCAGCGTGCACAAGCTCAATCAGCCTTCCAAAAACAACTTGATGAACAGGATAAGGGTAAACCTGAAGCATTAACTCCTGAACAAAAACAGATAGCAATGATGATGGCCAGAACAAATAATGGCTCAATCAAGAAAGATGCTAATGGTAATTACATGGGTACTTGGTCAGGAGATACTATTGCTCCAAACGTTGATACCAGTAAGATCGTTGATGATGCAATGAAAGAACGTGTAATCAGTAAACATGGTTCAGAATGGTACGAGCGCCATAAGAATGATGCTACATTCAGTCGTGGTGCTGATGGAGAAATATGGATGAAACTTGGAAATAAAACTGAAAAAGAATCTCTTGGTAAAATCCATGATATTCTTAACCCAGCATTATCTAATAATCAAGCTTATCAAGCAGCTAAACAACGCGAAGGAAAGTTTGCCACATTCTTAGCTGGTAACAAAATTAAAGATCCGTCTGATTTATCTGATACTGTAACTGTTGCAGGTAAACAAGTACCAAATCCTATTAAGCAACAGGCATTACAATTATCAAAAGAGAAAGGAATTCCATTTAAAGATGCTGTTGCATCTATTGCCGGTAATATGTCTGCACAACAATTTGAGGATAATGCTTATCAATACGCATACAATAAATACTTCCAGGATGATAAACATACAACTGTAGATATGACTGCAGATCCATTTGCATTAAAGGGTACCAGAGAAGGACCGGATGAGTTCCGTATCGCTGGTGTAGGCCCGAATACTGAAGCTGGATTTGTTGGTGGTAATGTTGACCATGATATTACGCAATCTCAGAAAGCTATAAGTGGATTACAAGATCAATTGAGTTTCAAACAAATTCAATTAGCTCAAGCTCAAAAGAATGGTCAACCTCTTGGTAATCTTGAGGCTGATATTGAAGCGTTACAAACTCAGATTAATGGTAATACTGCAATCATGAATGCAGCTACTGAAAGGAAAAATCGTGTAGCTGATGCGGCTGTACAGAAAGCTAATATTGATGATGGTACTGGAAAACCAATTACATCTTATGTACAGTTATTGAAATCTGAATTACCGAAAGTAACTGGTGAGGTACGTAAGCTTTATCCTAAAGGATTATTTATTGGTGGAATGATTTTAAGTCCTGAGCAATTGGCTGATATTGCCATGAACAATAAAATTAAAACTATTGTACCTGCTGATGCCGGTAGTGGACCAGGAGCGATAAATTCAGCTAAAACTGCAATACAATTACCAAATGGTAAAGTAGTAGAATTTGCTAATAATTCTGAAAGAGCGAAAGTATTGAACGGATTATTACATTTGAACACAAAAGTTCGTAATGGTGAAGTTACCAATCTTAATAAAGTAAATGAAGCTGCGAAGACTATTGATAAGACAGCATTGAAAAATTTTAGCATGACTCCAGATGCTGTTGGATTAAATGAAGAAGAAGCTAAAGCAATCAGCCATTTTGGAATTGGCAGTGGTAAGGTTTATGAAGTACCAGGTACTATGCAGGAATATAAGAAAGCTGATATTCAGAAAATGATCTGGGAGCCTCAATCTTATAATATTCAAACTAATCGTATTCAAGGTAGGTTTAAAGATCCTGATAGTAAAGAATATACTTCTCCAATGGAAATTGATATGCCATCGAATGTACCAAGTGAATTACGTACCCGTATTGCCAAACGCTCGAAAGGTGATCCTGCGTGGACTGGCATTGTAAAAGAGCTTGAATTAAATGGTAAAGATCCATTGAAATATATTCAACCAAATACTGGTATCACAGAACATCCAGGAAGTAAGCAACCATTGAAATTAACTGATGGTACAAAGGTTGAATTATTCCTTGATCATCGCGGAACAACTCCTGAATGGCAGGTAAGAATACCAGGCAGTGATAAACCGGTTCGTAAACCAGATGGAAGTATTTATCGAACAACTAACCAGGCCATTGCACATTCATGGCTCGAAAGCTTAAGTAAATGATAAACGATCTTAATGATATCTACGACCCACAACAAGTAGAGCAACCCAAACCAGTACCAAAGACAGCCGGCCCCGGACCTAAAAAACCAGTGCCGGCTGCTCCTATTGTGGAAGGGCCGGGAACACGCGCACAAACATCTGGAACTGATGTACCGGATTATGCTGGCTATATGCCTGAAGGTGTATACGATTCCAAAGGTGATTTAGATTTATTACGCGGTGAAAGACAATCGGGATTTGCTAAACTTGGGATTCGTGCGGCTAATCTTATCCCCAATATGGCTGCATCTGTATTAGGTATGATCGGTTATACTGGTGCATTAGTAATGGATTGGGGAGATAACAGAGATTATTCCAATGCTTTTACTCAGGCTGCTGATGAGATGAAAGATCCATTCGGTAAAACTTATCGCAGAAGTAATGATGTATTCGCATTAAGTGATCCTACATGGTGGATAGATAATATTGCCAATCTTACCGAGATGGCGGTACCCTTTGCAGGAGAAGCAGCCCTGGTTGGTAATCTTATGAGTAAGGTTGCATCTGGTGCATCCAAATTGATGAGGCTTGGACAAACTGGTTCCCGTATAGCTCAGGGAGCTGCACAATTGGGTACTGCAGGCTTTACAGCTTATACAGAAGCTGCTATGGATGGTGCTGGTGTATTCCAGAAAACTTATGATGCACAGGTTCAGAAATTACTTGGTAAAGGAGTGCCTGTTGATCAAGCGAAAGAACAGGCCAAACATATCGCTGCTCAATCAGCTGCAACTACTGTACAACTCTCTACAGCAATGACAACATTGCTCAATTTATCATCTGTTGCTCCATTCTTTAAGAAATCCGAGGATGTGGTTGCTGATGTGTTAAAGAACCAAATGAAAAGAGAAGTTGGTGAAACTGTTGAACAATGGGGAAAGAGAATTAAGAACTTACAAGCAACTCAATTCAAGGATAAATTATTTGGTAATACAAAATCAACTCTTGCGCGTGAAGCTGGTCAGGAAGGATTTGAAGAACTGGAACAATATTTCGCACAGCGTACAGGTGAAGAAGAAGGTGAGAAGGGCACTGTACATGGATTCCTCGATCAGTTTAAACAACTGGAACATTTCTTTGATCGTACAATGGATCAACAAGGTGCATTATCATTTGCATTAGGTGCATTCGGTGGTGTAGCTCAAACTGCATTGATACATAGTATTGTTCCATCAAAATATTCTGAGATCAATCAGGATGGAAATAAAACTCAAGCTATTGATAAGGATGGTACACCAATGTTTGATAAGAAAGGTACCCCATTGTATGAGAGGAAATTAGTTACTCCTCGTACATATGATCAGTGGAGTACTAATCAAACGTTCACTAATATGCGTGATGCATTAGCTACTGATATCACCAATTTCAGTAAGATGCAGAATGATTTTGTTACAGCATCGAAAGCCGGTAATGCTGTTGAAGCAGATAAGATTCGTAATAAGATGTTCAATGTTGCTAATCTCCAGGCAATTAAAACTGGTATGGCTGAACCGTGGATTGGTACTTATAATGATATTGCTTCTCTTGATAATACAGAATCAATTGATCCGGCTGATGAGAATGGCCCAACTGAAGCTATGCAACGTGGTTATGCAAAAGATCGTACTGATAATGAGTATAAACAAAAAGCAACTAAGGCCGCAGGTGATATTGTAAAGTACCAGAATGAATATGATAAACTGGTTAAACGATACGGTGCTCAATATGAAGGTAATAAAGGATTGATGCCTGTTATTGATAACATCTTTGCGCGTAAGGTAGCTTTGATGTCTGATAATGATACGTTGACAGAGCATGAAGAGAAGCTCAAGGTAATGGAAGCTGAGGAGAATGAGATGGTACATGTCTCTAATCCAATTGATTTTGATGCATCTCTTGGTGATTATCAGAAACAAGCTGCAGCTGCGCAGGAAGTAAGTAAACGATTGATTGCTGATCATAAATTAATTGAGAAAGCATTAGCTGATAATGATGTGGTACTCGCTAAGAAATTAGTTGAGAAATATAAAGCTGTTGGTATCAATGATAGCGATTTAGTAAGTGCATTAAAAGATCTTTCAACTAAGATCCATAAAGGAAATGAATTGCAGCTTCACAAGATGCAGCAAGCTGAGGAGAAATTAATGAATTCATCTGGATACCTGCAATGGAAAGAACATAATCCAACAAAGGAATTCAAAGATTATCGTAATGAAGTAGAAAAGAAATATAATCTTTCTGCAACTAATAATGCGTATCGTGCAAATATTGAAGAAGCTCGTGCTCAATATAATATTGCATCACAGAATTACAATGATATTGTGGCTGAGAAATCAGTTCACAAATTTGTATCTAAAGCCAGTAATTGGTTGAATGTATTAGAAGCTAATACTGCACGCATCCAGGCTGCAGAGCGAGCTGAGTTAGCAATTCGTGCGAAGGATAAAGCTACAATGCAAACATTGAATGGTACTGCACCTGTTGCTACAAGTGTACCAGTTACAGAAGCTGTTGAACCAGAACAGGTTGCTGAGGAGCCTGATGAGATACCAGAACCAGAAGTTGCTGTGATCACAGATGATATTCAAGATAAATTAGAAGATATTCAAGAAAGGCAACGCAGTGATTTTGGTAATATGACTATTGCTCATCATTTAGCTCATGCACCTTTAACATCTGCAGATGGAAAGTTTGTTATAATTAAGGGTACCAAAGAGGAAGTTAAAGATCAAATTTTAGCTTTTCATGCAGCTGAAATTGCAGCTTTAGGTTTACCTGATATAGTACCACCAGTTGTAACTGATAGTCCAATCATCGCATTACCAAATGATTCAATCGCTGAAGCCCTGCCTACAGAATTAGGAATGCACATGGGTAAGAAAACAGTTGATGTATTATCAATTGCAAACAGTACCATTGGCTATCATGAAGTAGAACGTAGTGGAAAGTATTATAAGATCACCGATAAAACCAAGCTCAATGAGAATACTAATCCTGATATTCTTACACCTGGCAGATTAAATTCCGGCCATCCAATAAGATTAGAAATTGATCGTGATTATGATGGTACTGTAAACATCGATGATGAATTGATCCAGGATGAGTATGGTGAGAGAATGCAACGTAATGAGAATACTGATCAATATTTCAAAGATGATAAAGTTGTACCTCGTCCAGAGAATATTGGTAATGTACCCATTCGTATTATCGATGTAATAACCAATAAACCAATCGGATATGTACGTAGAGTTGATTGGGTACAGGCCAAGTATCCAAATACAACTGATTACAGAAATGTAGTTGATACATTATATGATAGTGAAGGGAATGCTACTGATAATATCGGTAAGCAAACTGCTGCATTGATGGCATTACGAAATAAAGTTGTTGAACAGTACAATGCTGGTGGTAAGCCAACGGAAGCTAAACTCAGCGGTAAAGGAACAGGTACTTTAATAAGAAATTTATCTTTCAATGCGAATACTGAGAAAGCCAAATTAGAATTGGGTTATGCACGATCACGTAAAGAAGAGAATAGTTTATTACCTGATTTGAGTTTGCAATTAGCTATTGTCAATAATGGTACCGCATACGTTGGTAAAGATTATCCATTCAAAGGATCGAAAGGATATGAGGAAGTGAAGTTGAATGATGGTAATATAGTTGTAATGTTACCCGGTGCGAATGGTGAGCATTTATATGCACCATTAGTTGGACAGATGTTAGCAGAGGGTACCCGCAGATCTGCAGTAGTAACAGTTGCTAAGGCGATTGAATTATTTTTAACCAATGACGGGTCAAGAGGAGACGTAGTTGACGAAATAAAAGATTTACAGAGTAACACCGGTTTTGATATATCCACTGAAGAAGGTTTACGGAATTTTATCAATCAATATTTTACTTACACAGAATCTTTTAAAGATGTTGATACATCTCCGAATGCTACAGCTGGAGAGAAACGTGAAAGATTCTTATTCAGCATTGCAGATGCGATCGGATCTCAAACCAAAGGAAATATTAAACTGGGATGGGCTTACTCAGGTAGACCGATCATCCAGGCTAAGTTAATTGATGGTAAGATCAACCCGGAGTTCATAGAAGCTCTTGAGGAAGGATTCAATACCCGTGCCCGCGCGGTGAACTACACTAAACCCGGTCAAGGATTAATTGGTATCAATTCTATTGGTGAGTTCAAAGATGTGATCTTTACAGTTGATGGCAAACCACGGTATACCAAGTATCCGAATTACAATGAGTATGTGAAATCATTCTCTAAAACTGCAGTGTATGGCCGCAACCAATTAAAGGATGGTACCTATGTATACACTGCCAATCCAACAATGCCGATCGCTGTGGATACTGCAACTGAATTCCCAACACTGAATGTAACTGAGAATACAACAGGTACTGAACCAGTGGTTAATGGGCCAAAAACTTACAATGAGCAGGCTGCTGATATCTTTGATCAATTATCCAATTTCTCTATAATTCAAGCACCACCTGTTATCAGCTCCCAAGAGATTGGTACTGGCCCAGAGAATTCAGTGCCCTTAACTGAACAGAGTCTGCAGGAATTGTATAACTTTACCCCAGAGGCAAACCGCAACGGCAAAACTGTACGCGAGGTCTATGAGCAACTGGCCAGCAATGGTCATACGTTCCTGGCTCAAGGTTACAATCCGTTTACCCGGTGCCTTTAATAATCTATGGCATGTTCCCACCTGGCTCCCAATGGAGAAAAATCACTGTTATATGATCAGTTAGAGCAGAAGTATGGTCCAGAGAAAGCCCATGAAATCTGGGATTTGGTACGTACCCAACAGTTTCTGAATAAACATGGGGACTGGAATGCCTATACTCCTGTTAAAACAGAATTATTTAAAGGTTTCTGGACAAGGGAACAGATTGAGAAGCAAACTGATAAGGTATTCTTGTTTGGAGATAATACAAATGATCGGATGCATACAAAGTATGTTCCAACTTCTACACAGGCTGTAATACGTGGTTTACCAAATGCAATTGGAATTGATACAAAAAGAGATAGAGGTACCACAAAAGCATCTTACTTTTCAGATAATGATTTAAATGTTTTTGAATTACAATTAGCTCAAGCTTTAAACAAAGCTATTGATAGTGGTAAAATTATTGTAATACCCGCAGATGGAATTGGTACTGGTAAAGCAATGCTTAAGGAAAAAGCTCCAAAGTTATTCGAGTATTTAGTTGATCAACTACAAAAATTACAAACTTCAATATTAGATGCTAACGGTGAACCTACAATTGATTGGGTACAGAAAACTCTTAATCTAACTGAGCCAACTATTGAACAACAGAAAGAGATTATAGAAATATCTTTTGAACCAAAGGAGAATGAGAAAGCTAAGTACAGAAGTACAAGAGATTCAGAACAGATAATTTCTCAGAAGATCACAGATTTAATTCTTACTGCAACAGATAATCCTAATAAGCAATATAAGTTTAATTACCTGTTCACTGAATCAGGAAGTTTAAAGAGTGGGTATACGGTTAAAGAATTAGCGAATCTGATTGATCAATTTGATCTTCCATCGAATATTGTATTACCAGAAGCTTATCACAATCTGGTACGTAATTCTTCTAAGAGAATTATTGAACAGTTTCAATCAAATACGCCTGTTGAATTTCTTAATAGAAACGAGGAAGCGTTACAACTGGATATTGCCCGTATACTGGTACCCAAAGTTGATGCTAATGGTAAAACTCAAGGATATTTTACACCGGTACAGTACCAGGAGATTACTGATTCAATTGTTTCAGGTGTTCAATTAATACTGAGACAAGATCCAAATCAAAAAGCTAATGCAGTAATTAAAGCTATATATGCATTTGATCAAGGTAGAAGAAAACTTGAATCACTAAATAGCAAACCAGAGTTACAAGAAACATTAGGATTTATCCACAATCAGCGTGTAAGATTTGCTGAAGCTGCTATTAAACGATTATCTGATTATGGATTAAGTATTACTGATAAGAGTAAAGCCACGATCCTGAAGGCGGTACAATTGGTTCAACCATTAGCTGAACAACAGAAACAAGATTTCATTACAGCCAATCCAGGCATTGATGCAGATCAGATTGATGAAGCAACTGGTGAATTTATTGAGGCGCAGGGCCGTGGATTAAAAGATTGGAATGATGTGGTGTTTGAACTCGATCCAAAGGATACAGCATCAGCCAGGATTAAAATGTTCATCGCTACACTACCGGAAACCGATCGCGGTATATATAATGTTGATAAAGATGGTGTAGAGATATTCCCAGCAGCGATCAGAGTTGGAGACAAAACCCTGGGCAACTATATTGAAGAATTGGGTCCATCACTGGCATTTAACAAGTGGAAGCAATTGGATATCAATGGATTACAACGGACAATCCGTGAGACAAACAGAAAGACTTTTTGGATGCAAAATGAAGAATTGTCTAAGGAATTTGCCAAGTTCTTAAACAATAATTTCCCAATGATCGCCAAAGAGAACTTCTTAGGCATGAAGAAATTGGTTGATTTCGAGGCTACATTCGACAATCTGTTACAGCTATTGGCCGATAAAAAGGCTGATTTCGCCGATTATATGAAGACTCTGGAAGATTCAGGGAAACCAAATCTCCAGTACCTGGTCAATGAGATGCGTAATGCTGATCCTCAGCTACAGAAAGAGTTCATGAAGGTTATGACCAAACAGTACCAGAACTTCACTATGGTACTCTTTAACCGTGATGCGGCCGGTTATACATTCAAGCTTCTCAATGCAAACAGGTACTCTCAAAAGAATAGTCTTATTAAGAATTGGCAGGAAGAGCAGAAACTTTCTGAGATGGTTATCATCAATGATCAGGGAGAACGTGTATTCGATGTAGAACGCGCACATGAACGTTGGATTCCAATGCTGGCCCGCGCACAACGTATTAACGATTGGGGAATAAAAGAGAATAAATCCTGGGCGATTAAATCGATGGGTAATATTCTTCGTGTATCAGGTATCGATATAAGCGAGGAAATGGTTACAGATCTGTTTGATAACATGGAGAAATGGACCAAGGGTACCACATTCACAGGCGGTATTGGAAGACAATTCTCTGTAACTCAAACCGGTGAACCTAATGGCTTGTTTTCTGCATTCATTATGAAAGCTGCAGGAGTAAGCAATGTAAATGATCTTGATATCGATGAAGAAACAACTGCAAGAGCTGAACAGAATAATCCTTTATACACTGAAAAAACTGCAATGCAGATATTAGCATCAGTTGTTGCTAAACATACCCCTGTATTACACTCATCAAATCACAAATCAGTTGAAGGTAAAAGTGTTTGGGATTTTGGTTTAAATACTAAGCTCTCACATAAGTTCCGTGATATGACTGAGAACTTTGAAGAATTCAAGAAGATTCAACTACAGATTGATATTGCGAAAGATAGTTGGTTGTTGAATGCAATTAATAATACTCCAAAGTACCTGGAAAAAATGCAATTAGCTTATCTCGATGGAGTTAAACCTGAATGGTCTAAACGTGGAACTACTCGTTCTGATATGAGTGATCGTGAACAGTTATTAACTGCAGTTTCGTTATTTCAGAATAAAGGATATGGGTTCAATAAGATTCCAGTAGCAAACTATTTATCGCTTACTCATGCTGATAAAACTATGGCTCCGTTATATATGAATATGCCCAAATTGAATATGGGCGCATATGATTCGGTACCCGATACTATAACCGGTAAGATTGGATCAGCAATGTACAATGTATTCAGCAGTGAACATCAGCGTATTGTTAAGCAATCTAATATTGATTTCAACAGTAAACAATATGATCAGGGAAAAAAGTTATTCTATTTCTTACCTGAATTCAATTATGATTCAATGAAGGAATTAGCTCGTCAGGGAATTATATCTCAAGGCGAGTTTAAATCTTTATGGGTAGATGGTCAACGTGTATTGTCTCCTATCATCCGTGCTGATAAGGAGTTGATTGTAATCAATAAAATCATTCAGCGTCATTTAGATTCATTAGTTGCTAATACATTACAGCAATGGAAAGATACTGGTATAGTTTCTGAAGAGGGTACCATGTTCGATAAGAAATATATCAAACAGGTACTGTATGCTAACGGAATTAAATCAAGTAAGAAAGCTGCCAATGTTATTGAATCATTTACAGATAAGACAGGTAATAAACTTCATGCTAAACAAGTACAGGATATTATTGTACAAACTGCAGCAAAGGATTTCGCATGGAATTATTTCTTATTCAATACAGCATTAAGTCAATTGATGTATGGTGATCCTGCGCTTACTTATAAAGCTGCAAAAGGAAAGAATCTTACTGATATGGACCATGTGAATAGTACCATGAAGGAATATGCTAAAAGATTGGCCAAAGACATAGCGCCGGGGCAAGATCCGTACTGGCTTCCGAATGAGAAAACTTATAATACTATTACTCTGGCCGATGTTAAGACAGCAGAGAAATACATGTATAAATTCAGTGAAAGCTTATACGATTCCTATTCTGATGTTGAAGGCACAGATGCTCAGGAATTAACTACAGTTAAGGAACATATTCGTGTAATGCGAGCAATGGGTACCATCTCTGAAACAACATTCAATGAGATGATGGATATTATCAATAAAGCCAAAGGTGGGTACTATGAATTCACTAAACCTGAACATCTGGCTATTGTATTACAACCAATGAAACCAGTATACTCTGGTACACGTTTACCACAAAATGGTGCTCAACTTGAAGACTATATCAAGACTTCATCTTATCCATTATACCCACCATTAACAGCAGGATTGGAGATTGATAAGTTTCGTAAGTTGATGGAAGATACCAATATCGATCGTGCTAATTATGCATCAGGAAAGAAGATTGGATTACCAGCGCAGTCATTAGAAATATTCACTCCAGAAGGAAAGTTTATCGATCCGGTTGGTGATGTAGTAGTTAAAGCAACTCAACAATTATCTCGTGATGGATTCCGTATTCAGCAAGAGGTACCCTATGATGAAAATAAGGAAGAGATCCGAACTGTATCTCAAATGAATAAGCTTATTGTTGAAGGTATTGGTGATATCAAAGGATTTGAAGTACCGGGATATGGTAAGATGGATGGCACTCAAATTCGTGAATTGAAAGAGAATATTCGTAAGCAGATGATCAATATCGGCTATACGAATTTCAAGAATAAATTCAATGTAGATCCTGTATCATTAGTTATTCAGAATAAGAACAAAGTATATGATATGCTTGCCGATGAAGCAGAAGCTAAAGGATATACTTTGAATGAACGCCAAGCATTACTTATCCGTGATAAGGATGGAGAATTGGCAATTCCACTCATTTACAATACTGCAGCTGATAAGCTTGAGAGTATGATGATGAGTTTGGTTAAGAAGATTGTTGATATTAAAGTACCCGGTAAATCATTTATTCAGGCATCTTCTGTTGGGTTTACTCGTGATAATATTCGTACTGAAGATTCAATTGATAAATCCCAGGTTGTTTGGCTTGATGGATATGATGGTACCGCATTGAAAACTGTTCATCTCGGTGAAGATGGTACAGTACAAGCCGCACAGGTATTGGTACCCTTTAATTTTATGGATGAAGATGGTAATAGATTGAATGTACAGGACTTTATGATTGAACGTGATGGTCGTAAATACCTGGATACTGAACGTGTACCAAAAGAATTGATACAGATGATTGGTGCCCGTATTCCCAACCAGGGCCATAACTCTATGCTTCCAATCGAGATAGTAGGATTCTTACCAGCTAATGCTGGCGATCTTATTATTGTACCATCAGCTATCACTAAGCAAATGGGTGCAGATTTCGATGTGGATAAATTATTCTGTTATCGTAGACCATATACATATAATCCTGAAACTAAAATATTCTTACCTACTCGTGCAGAAGGTACTGAATATGAATTTGAAGACCAATTACAAACAGCTTATTTCGATGTACACTGGAGTATTCTTACTCATCCTGAAATGCTTGAGAAGGTATTGAAACCTCTTGATAAACCAGATCTAAAAGAAGAAGCAGCTAAGATTAAAGTTCCTCAACCGAATAATTACTACGATGTAATTACTCAGTTGAGTGAATTCCAGTCCGGTAAAGATGCGAAAGCATTAGTTGGATTAACATCTCTTTCTGTAACATTCAATGCTGTAATTCAAGATAAAGGATTACATCTTATGAAGATTGAAGAAAATATAAATGATGAAGGTGGAATGCAAATGGCTTTTGTACGAGATTATATCTCTGTGCTTGGAGCTAATGGTGAAGAAATTAAACTCACTAATCTTTCTGGTAATGGTACCAGTGAATATAATGGAGAAAAAAGAACTAAGCATGATAACCATACAACTGTTCAATCTGGTGCGGTAGATAATGCCAAAGAGAGAACTCTTGATAAACCTAATATTACTACTAATACATTCCGCGCAATTGATGCAATGAACCAGTTAGAAGATGAGAATGGTTATGCATTAGATTTATCTTATGGTGTTGGATTATTATCTCAACCAATTATTCGTGCATTTGATCAGATGATGAAACGTGGTAATGATTCATTAAGTGATGAATTTACTGCAGATCTTAAGAATTCTGTGTTTGAACAATTGGAAGCAGAATATTCAGCAGATTTTCCAGATGCGATTACTGAAGCAGAAACAATATTGTTTGATCCAGAGATATTCAGGTATACCCGTGATCAGGAACCTGGTACTCTTGAATATGCGACTCATCAGATTGCAGCATTGAATTTATTCAAACGATTCGATGCAGTTGGACAACGTAAAGCTGAGATTCAATCTGTATATAATCAAGATACTTCCGGTGCTGGGCCTAATATTTTAACAGCAATGGATAAAATATTGAAACAAGCTACTATAGAACAACCACCAATTGGTGGAACTGAGAGTTTAATGTTTCTTAATAATCCAGATGATAAAAATAATCAAACGAGTGAATTAGATGTAACGTTTTATCGTACAGTATGGCCTGCTTACAGTATTCTTGGACAATTACTTCCATATACGGGGTTAACAGTGGGCGCATTTAAAGATATTCAGGAAACTGGTGGCCGTACATCATTATCGATCGATCAACAACGTAATATCATTCGTTCAATCAGATCAATTGTTTATACAAAAGGATCTTATTGGTATACCAACGCTCAATCAGAACGTGTAAGATTATTATACAATACAGATACTGATTCTCTTGGTAAGCGTGTACTTGATGCAAAACGTACATGGGGTAAGGATAATTATTTCTTACAACGATTAGATGGTCGTATTAGTGATACAAAGACCGGACCTGACTATGTAGAATATCAAGCTGCAAGTACTGGTAGAATTGATGAGGAGCAGAATGTACGTGCTTGGTTAGAAATGTTGATGAGTAAGGACGACATCCAAAGACATCTCGGTGAGGATCTGTTACGCTATGCATTCTTAACTGGTGGTGTGCAGGATGCAAACTCATTTGTAAAATTTGTACCAACTTCTTACATAGCTAATACACCATTCGGTGATATGCTCAAAGAAGAAGCTGATAAATTTGGTGAACAACCAGGTTTTGTTTCTCAATACTTTCAGCATAACCCTGAGCTTGCAGTACAACTTTCTCGTGAAGCGTTTGGAGAATATGTAAGTGCTAATCAGGATTATCCAGAGACATTTAAAGTACCATCAATTGATGATCCGAGATTTAATCGATTCAGAACATTGAGTAATGCTGATGGTACAATGAAACAATTTGCCTCTTATCGTAGTAAGGCTGAAAACAAGTGGGTACTGTACCATATCAATCATGTTGGTGAATCAACTTATTATACTCGTATTGATACACTGGGTAATAAATTCACTGATGAGTACAATGGTAATGTAGATGGTGCACAGCGATCAATCTTTACAGAGAATCGTGCGTTAGCTTCATCCATTCCTTATGGTAATCCAATTCAAAATATTATCAATGCAAGTATTCAAGAAGGATTTAAAGGCAATAATGCTAATTATTATAAAGGCGTATCTCCTATAGAACAAATTGGATTGAAAGAAGGACGATGGACTGTTGATGTAGCGATTAGAGATATTATAGATAATACACTCATTCCTGAGTATTTACGAACAACAGCAAAACTACTGGATAGCACTTCAGAAGGTGGTATGACCAGAGAAGCACGTAAGGCTTTAAATTGGGAATTCAACGGTATTAATGTAGTCTTTGATACAACAATTTCAGGCCGTGGAAGTATGGATGCATCAGGTAATTTAGTTTTAAACCCAAGCAATATAAATACTCGAAAAAGTGCAGCTGAAACTTTTCTACATGAAATGCTGCATTCAAGAACTCAGGCAATTATTTATGCTACAGGATTTGATGAAAGACTTTTTAATAGTGATTATAAAATATCAAATCTAATACGAGCTATTAATAAAGATTTTAATGAAAAGAATCCTGAGACTTATAAACATGTAAAAGAACTTGATCGTATTCGCTATGAAGCTTATAACGCTTTATCTAAGCAATTGGGTATTGAACGTATTAAGCAAATTGAAGCAGATCTTGCTAATGGAGTTGTAACTTCAGTAGATCATACAATGGTTTATGCATTATCCAATGTTCATGAGTTAGTTGCTCATGTAATGACCAACAGTGATGTAGCAGGGTACCTTAACACTATTCCATCAAGTACAGAGAAAGGATTCTTACAAAGATTCATTGAGAAGATTGCTGATATCTTGAAATCATTCTCTAAAGCATTTGGATTCACTGTTAAGGATGATTCATTATTAAAAGAAGCATTGATACATACTATCATGCTTACTCAACCAACTGATCGTAATGTAAATATTGATACAGCTCTTAAAGAAACGATGCCACTTATTGTGGATACTGAAGCTGAAGCAAAAGAATTACAAGAGATTGCTGAATTGAATTATCAACGCGAAACAACTATTGAACAATCACCGATTGGTTTCACAGTTAATATTACCAATGAATCTAAATCAGCACCAGTAACTAAGATTGATAAAATCTTGGGTAAACTCCGTAAGCAATTAGATGATGCTGGTTACGCGATATCAAATGCTAAAACTCCAACTGAACGTGTTGCATTAAGTATTCGCTACCGTGAATTGAAAGAAGATGTATATCAATTGGCCAGTCAACGTAATCTTGATTTGATTGTAACTACCGGGCAGAAGCAATTAGCTTGGGTTGATAAGGTACTGGCTCAAGATTCTCCATCAGCTACTGATGTACAGGCTGCCATTGAAGTGACTAATATCTGGAGTGGGTTGACTGAATTATTATACGGTGATCTTACCAAGATAACCGGTACTGATAAAGAATTCGCTCAAATACAATCTGATGCACAGCAGAAAAGAATTGAGTTGATTAATTCTAAAGCCAGAGATATCGTTGTTGAATTCTTGAATGGTCGCTATGTTGTTACATCAACTGCAGATTTCAAATCCAATGTTGAAGAACTTTCTCAAGGTGTTGCTAAATTCCTTGAGCTGGCCCGTGTGAAGCCGGTACTGGCACAAGCAATATCTGTAATGGGTAAGGAAGCTGCTAATAATCGTGATGAAGAAATCAATCGTATAAGTAAGAAATTGGAATCACTTAATGCTCAAATGAAAAAAGCAGGTGTAACTGCAGACGCATTCATGCAGGACGGTACCTGGGGATTGGTACAGCGTCTATCTAATAAGTGGTATTCTCATGTGAATGGAATGAAATCTAAGCTCCATACAACTATTGAAGGGTTGGATAAGGCTGATGGTATTACTGATCAGGTTCGCCGTGAGAAGAAAGCTGAAGCTTGGAATAAGTATTGGAGTGAGATACGTAAATCAGCTGTCTTCGTTGATACTCGTGTATTTTTTGATTTCAAAGATGGTACCCGAATGAATGATGATAAATCGAAAGCTGCGTTTGAAAATTTAGCTAAAGAAGTTGGATCAGAAGCTTATGCTAATGAATTATTAGATAAAGCGCATGAGAAATTTCAACGTTATATTGAAGAACGTGTAATCGCTAAGGATTTCATTTATTCTCAAGTTGAATTATCAGATGAGGATAAACTTAAAACTCCAGAAGAGCAAGAACAGATTCTTAAAGAGAAACAAACTATACAGTACGATAAGTGGATACAGTACAATTCTCCTACTGAATTTTTAAATAAGATGAACAGTACTGAGAAAGTGAAGTATCTCAACAATGGAGATAAGTGGGTAGTGATGGCTCCCAAGGCCAGTACCAAAGAATTCTTTGATGAGAAATATAAAACTATTAATGAAGATGAGAAAGTTCGTAACATCTATGATCAATATCGTGCTATCATTTCTGAGATGGTATCTTATCTTCCTGTTCATATCCAAACAGAATTGGAAGAAGATTTCTTACCAATTATAAGCCCTGATACAGTTAATACATTAGCTGGTATGATTGGTAAGATCAGAAACTTTGATACTATTATATTAAATGCGTTAACAGCTACTGAACAGGAAGAACATGCACGCATTCATGCTGATAGAATTCCAATCATGTATACACATGCAACTAAACGTACACAAGAACCTGAACAACGTAGCAGGGATTTAATTCGTGTAGCTGAAGTATTTTCTATGATGGCATTACATTACAAGCATATGTCTCCGGTACTTGATTCAATCAATGTTGCTGAAAGCATTGTAAAAGAAGTTAATCGCCAACGTACTGCAGGTGAGACAGAAGGTAAACCATTACGTAATCTATTGGATGATATTAAGTACTTCAAGGATGCGGTACTCTTTAAAAAACCAAAAGAATTAGAAGGTAAAGTACCCAACGCTGTGTATTCCAGTAATCCAGCCAAGCAAATTAAGATTGAAGCACGTATCAAAGAATTAACTCTTCAACGTAAAGAAGTTGAGAAACAAATTACTGATGCTAATATCGAAGGCGAATGGCAAACTGATGATCTTGATAAAAAACTTGAAGAGATCGATACTGAATTACTGAAGTATGAAGCTAATGCCCGTAATATTTATGGTAGTAAAGTTGCAGATACTTTTATTGGGTTGAATCAATTAACGACAATTGGATTTAGCCCTGTATCAGCTATTACTAACTTAACTTTTGGTTCAATCTCGTTGAATATTCATGCTAATGGCCGTAGAGATTTTAGTCATAAGGATCTTACATGGGCTATGAAGAAGATGAGCAATTCAATGGCCAGGTACTTTTCATTTGGATTATCTCAAGGAGAAGAAGCACGTAAGATTACTAATATCATTGATCGTGCAGGTATCATGGGCGATGTAGTTGATACTCAGTATGGACAAAGTAATATTCCATCGAAACGTATCAGCCCATTACTTAAATCTCTCACTCCATTTAACTGGCAGAGAAGTGGTGACTTTTATGTAAAGGGAAAGATGTTACTCGCAATGATGCATAAACAACAGGTTGAAGTAACTGATCAGGAGACTGGAGAGAAGTCAACCATTTCCTTATATGATGCATTGGATGCAGAAGGCAATTGGAATGAAGAAAAGTATGGTGTAAATACAAACTGGTACTCTACAGATATTTCTGAACAGAAAGAATGGAATCAATTCCGTAACAAAGCTCGTAAGATCTCAACTATCATCTTTGGTAATCAGGATAAAAATGCTCCATTACTTGCGAAGAAAAATTTCCTATGGCGCTTAGTTGGGCAGTTCAGGATGAGCTGGTTCCCGGAAGGTATCGCTACCAGGTTCCTTGGTGAACGTAATGATATCGAACTGGGCCGTAAGGTTAAAGGTCGCTGGGTAACTTATGGCGATCTAGGTGTACTGAATTCAGCAGGTATAATGCTCAAACAGCTTCTATCATCTTTACCTGGTGTACAGATCGATGCATTTGAAGGCCGTACAGATAAACAAGGTAATCCGATCTCTGAAACTGATATTGAGAACATGCGTAAGAACTTCGCCGGTCTTGCCTGGACAGCTTCATTTGCTATAGCAATTATGATGCTCAAAGGATTTGAAGATGATCGTAAGGGTAAGAAGAAAACGGCTGCAGCGAAGAAATTACAGTTGGCGATTAACTTAATGTTACGTAATTACCAGGATCTGATGCAATATTCATCTCCAACAGCATTCAATTCTTTAACCGGTAATATTGTACCGGCCACAAGGGTACTGATAAATTATTGGGGTGCATTGAAAGCTACAGCTATCGTTATTGCGGGTGATGAACACAAAGATGCTACTCAGAGATGGATACTTAAAACAGCTAAAGCATTCCCAATATTGAATCAATATCCGAAACTAAATACATTGATCAATCGTGATCTGGATGATATTCAGAAATAAATAAACCATTAACTTTACCAAAATACTCGTATATGAGCTTCCAACCGGTTATTACCTTAACAGCTTTACCGCGTACATCTGATTCTTTTACAGTGATCGATGCTACACCAACCGGGGGAAGTACCGGCTATGGCTCAACAAATGCGCCAGCTAATTTGGCTGCAATTACCTCAATTTATGGGCAAACGCAACCCTATGCTGAAGATGCGGTGCCGGCTACAGCTTATTCAGGAAATCTTACTGCAGGCTTCCAATCCACAGTACCAATTAGAGATGGTGTAAACCTGCTTGGGGTACTCTTTGGAGAAGAAATAACATTCCCAGCTGTCTCCCCTGTAGCAGCAATTGGTATTACAGCAATATCTTCTGATCGTCTTACTCTTACAATGGGCCAGGATTATCGTGCTCTATTGGGCAATGTATATGCGCTATCAATTGATGGTCTTGCATTTCCTCAAGTAATCAAATCTATCTCAGTAACAACAATTGTATTATATACGGCATTGCCTGGTACTGTTACAACAGCAACAACAATATATCGTTATTATCTGGCAACCAGTACTCAATTAGTATTAAATCAAGCTGATGTAAAGATTGGCAATGAGATAGCAAGCTTACCATTACGCGCGAATAAATGTGATTCGGTACAGGATACGCTTGATGATTTATTATTGAAATTCAGTTCTCAAGCTGCTTATGCTAATCAGAATTACGCAAAAGCACATGAAGCAGCTCGATTGATCACGGCCGATGTAACATTACCCTCATCAACTTGTTCAACCTGTTAATATGAATAATTCCTGTGTACAGCAAACTGTTACTAAAATAACAGAAGCAGAAGTCGATCTTACGATAACCAGGGCATTGGCATTGCTTACAGCATTGTCTTTACGTGCTGGGTATAGTAGATTGTATGCAACACATGATAAAGAGATCTGTAAACGGGATCTGATTTATCTCTACATTTATTTTTTACAAATGTGGAACTACACAATTGATGCGTATAACTTTTCCAGCGCAGCACAAATGGCCTCAGTAGTAGCAGATTTACAGCAATTATTATATGATAAAGGTTGTGATAATTCAATTGATTACTCAGGTACAGTTAGTGTTCAATTTGTACCGGTGCCTAATTATACACAAATTAAGGTACCGTATAGTTTCAGAATTGTTGTAACTGCTGAAGGAATGAGTGTAACAGACGCTCAATTACTGGGATTAATGGATACTACAACTGTGTTTTTAAATAATCAAGTTGTACAAACTGGATGGATAATAAACGGAACAACTGGTGAAATAACTTTTACAAATCTTACTCTTTATCCTGACGATGTAATTACAGGAGATGGAGCTAAATTTTTTCAATTATGATAAAGAAACTCCTATTATTTCCATTAATTATTTGCAGCTTTTTATCTGTTAACGCACAATTTACCAATGCTGTACCAAGAGGTAATGCTAATACACTTGATTCAGTAATTGGTGGAATAAAGCCAAATCTTATGTTGGCCCTACCACAAACAATTTATGCAGATACAACTGCAGCTAATTTAAGTGTTGCAAGTAAATACCGTGGCTCATTAATTTTAACAGGATCAACTGGCGCATATAAAATTTGGTTTCGTACACTTAATCCAAATATGTGGAATTTATTTGCTACAGGATCTGGATCAGCGCAATTCAATCCAACTGCAGGATTTGGAATAACTCTTACAGGTACATACCCCAATATAACATTTACAGTAGATACTACTGTAATGGCTAAAAAGTCTTATGTACAAGAACTAAATGTTAATGGGGCATCAGGAGTATCCTGGACAGGAGCATTTCCTGATTATAATATATCATTAGGGAATATTACTCCTTCATCTATTGTTTCAAGTGGAGCAATAACTGCATCGACTTCTTTGGCAGGAACGATTGTGACTGCATTACAGCCTAATATTACATTGGTAGGTACATTATCTAATTTGACTGTGGCTGGGACTATAACAGCTCATTCAGTAGTAACAACAGCACTTGTAAAAAGTGCCAGAACAGATGTAAATTATGTATGGGAAGGAGACTCCAGATTTACCACTTATTTAGGAGAAACTTCTATTCCTACTTTAGTAATGGCGATGTCTAATTTTTCTGGTACCGGTACTTCTTATAATGTGGCATTAGGTGGTTCAAATATTAGTGATCTGTATGGAAGATATTTAGCCAACGTATATCCGAAACGACCAACTGGCGGCATTACTGAAGCATATTTATTCGTTATGATAAATATTAACGATATTCAACAAAGAGCCAATCCTAATCCTTATTCTATTGCTGATAGTACGTTGGGATATTGTAATATGGCTAAGAATGATGGATTTAAAGTGGTATTATTTTCTGCATTTTATGAGCATGATTTTACTCCAACTCAAGAACGTGCCAGGAAAAGATTAAATGATTCATTAAGAGCTGGATTTTCTAAGTATTATGTTTTCATCGACCTTGAAGAAATATTACCACCACAAAAAGATGATCCATTCTATTTAGATATTACTCATCTTAATACAGCAGGAAATACACTTATTGCTAATTATATAAATGACAAATTCCCATTAGGTAATACCGGTAATTCAATTATTCATAGAAGTTCAGACCAGGATATTTTTACTCCGAAAGATTATTTTAGAATAGCCGGCAGTGCGCGGATAACAGACACAATTGGCAGTGCAATTGAATTTGTAAAACAAGGGTATTTTACTGATTTGACAATTGCTCCAGCACACACAATAGTTGGAAACGTTGCTACCGCTGATGCATTAGCTACAACCCGTTCAATAGGATCAAATGGAGATGTTACTGTATTATGGAATTTTAATGGTACATCTAATTTAACATCAACTGCTACATTAGCAACTGTAAACGGTAATGTTGGATCATTTACAAATGCTGATATTACTGTTGACGCAAAAGGCAGAATTTTAGCAGCATCTAATGGTTCACCTGGCGGTGTAACAACGCTTAGTGGTACAGCTAATCAAATAACAGCTTCTGCGAGTACGGGGGCAGTAACTCTATCAATACCATCAAATTTGATTGTATCAAGTTCTATTACAACAACAACTTTTCGCGGAACAGAATTGTATACTACACCTACTGGTGTTAATGCTGGAGTAGTGGTGAGCGATGCTTCGTATAATAATTCAATATACCCGCATGGTTTGATAGCAAGTCCTCTAAACTCCAACCGGGTAAGCGTTTTAATATCAAACGCTCCTTCTTCCAGCGGATACATAAGTGCTTATACAGCTTTAAATTCAGTAAGCATAGATACTAACAGAGTAATCTTTAACCAGGCAGGAACAAGCGGGTCTTTACAACCAACAACTTTAACAACAAGTAGACAATGGTTATTACCTGATATTTCAGGAACAATTGCTCTAACCAATTCAACAGAGGGTTTCCAAACAACTGGCATTATACAGGCGGGTGGATTGACAGCTACCGGTAATGTTACCGCAAACGGTTTTTCTGCTTCAGGAAGTTCTTTATTTAAAGATGTTGGATTTGGTGGGCCAGTGATAAGTGGCGGTGCTGGCGGTAATTGGGGCGCGTTTCATGGTTGGGGATCAGGGTATTCCGGTGGGATCGTATTAGCGTATAATGGTTCGCCAATGGGCTATGTGTACTATGACGGCACCGGCATTTCAATACTGGGGGCAAATACAACCATGCCGATCATTGTAAGTGGACCGGTTGCTTTTGCTAAATACACTGTAGCCACTTTACCCTCATGTGCAACGGGGCAGAAAGGCTATCAGGCGTATGTCACTGATGCACTTGCACCCGCTTTTCTTGCAACAATCGTGGGGGGTGGATCAATAGGAACAAACGTATCTTGTAACGGAACTAACTGGGTAGCTCAATAAATTTTTCACTAAAATAAAATAATATGACAGATCAATTACAAGAGGTATCAACCACTAAAGATGTGAAAGGTACCGTAACTTTTGCACCAGGATCTCCATCCCCGATATGGGCCACATGGACATTCAGAATTATCTTCTTAGCGAATAAGGCTGCAACTGTTCTTATTGCAGCCGAAGATATGTTCACAGATAAAATGAAAATTAAAATTTTCTTGTACATGAGTGCTGTTGATCTTTTTGTATGGGGTATTGCTAAAGGACTTGGTGTAAAGAAAAAAGATTTTGAAGATGTAAATTAATTATTCACAATAAATCAATCCAAACATGAGTATTTTTTCATTTCTTGGTGATCTCTTCCATAAAATATTTGGTGGACTCACAACCGAACAAAAACAAATCGTTAAAGTTAGCAGCGATATTATCAATGCAATAAAATCTGGCCAGGATTATGATGTTGCAGTTGAGAATGTGCTGAAGTTAATTCCAGAAGATTTGAAAGAGAAATTTCTGAATAATATCATCCCTATTCTCTTTAAAGCAGGTTTAATCGATTCAGATCAATTTACAGTGCGGGAAGCCATTACTCATGCTGGAGAACGGGTTAAGGAACTAGATGGAGATATTCTTCATAATATTTCTCTTAACAACTTGGGGTACTTTCTCATCGATGTATTTGCCGATGGTAAAATAACCTGGAGTGATCTGGTGTTTCTTCCCCGGTTATTCTTTAAACATAAAACAACTTAATCGAATTTTAATGGTATGATTATTTTAATACCATATCTTTAAACTGTGATATTATGACAATCAAACAATTAGAAATGGAAATGGATAAACGACTCGAATCTATCGAAAAAGGCATGGGTTTAATGTCTAGCCAGGTGAAAGAAGTTTATGATGCACTTATGGGAAATAAAGTGGCTGGAGAAGCTGGTTTGACAGAGCGTATTAAAATGCTTGAAACACAAAGTGCTGCACATGAAAAGTTTCAAAATGTTATTCTTACATCTTGGAAATTTCTGGGTATCATTGGTGCTATTGTAATGGCACTTGCCGGATTTCTAATTGGATATTATAAACGATAATGAATTTACTTGAGATTGCATCAGGATGGTACCATTACATTAATGGGAATCAAAGTACCCGACAATTGATGGATAAACGTCTACAGATCTGTGAATCTTGCCCCAACAAGGTTCAATTATCTGGTACCGGACAAATCTTGGTTCAATCAATTCACGAAGAGGGATCTATTTATAAGTGTGGATTATGTGGATGTCCATTAGCAGCTCTCACCGCGAATCCATCATCAAGTTGTAAAGATAATCGTTGGCCAGCAGTAGGATAAATGGCCGAAATCAAAAAATAAACCACAGCCATTACAGCTGTGGTTTTCCTATTCAGGATATGTGTATAGGGGTTAGTCGATTAATATCGAGATACGATTCATCCCCTGGAATACTAAGTAATTCATCCGAATCAGATAGTTCTACTATCGATCGCGGATTACTCAACTCAGTTTCCCACATGGCTCTTAACTGTGGATGCCTATCCAGTGCCAATAATCTTCCATCTGTTTCCGTTTGACCTTTCTTCGTTTGCTTATAAGGCAATCGACTATATCTGATGATATGATCTTTCGCATCATTGGACATTAGACTGAAACGGCCAGTACGGAAATAAGTGATATCCGTTATCCATTTAATTGGCACAAGAAATACTATATAATAGTAGCTTCGATCATCTTTGTAAGATGAGATATATTCCTTGTGTTTGTAGATATGTTGGTCAATCAAAGACTGATCAAGTACCTGCACAATTAAACGGGTTTTGGATGGTAAACTATCTTTGGCAAGATAACAATTCACGAAGTTAGAAGACACGAAACTAAACTTGCTCAATTTGAGCAACGGTAAGATAAAATGGGTGCACAGATTTTCTCTCCGTAATTCTTCTATCAGCTTATGTGACATAGAACTGTTTTGTTTAGCTACATTATTCCTGAATGGATGCAAATCCAGATTTCTCTTTTCTTGCAGGTATTGTATGAATACAGTTATTAGCGATATATTCTAAATCATTTTTGTAAATATCAAAAAAGACATGCTTATTGCACATTAATTGCACTGCTAATTTTGTTTCTTTGAATATAATTGGGCCATAGTAAGCTCCAAAATATTTAATGAATTCATTCATTACAGCGGTACCATAGAGAAGTGCATTATCCAACTCAGTGAGTACTTTTTCAGCTTTCTTGGGACCAAGACCTGGTACACCTTTGATGTTATCGGTACCATCTCCTGTGAGAATCTGTAGCCAGAAATTATATTTAGCTGTTTCTTCACTGATCAGTTCGGGTACCATTTCAGTTTTCTTGTAATCATAATGTACTCCAGGAATTTGTTTCATATCCTTATCAGGAGAACAAATAGTACAATCTGGAAATACTTCAGCCATTGCTCCCATGATATCATCAGCTTCAAGATCTCTTGGCGTTATAAATTTCCATTCACGTTCCAGGTATTGTTTAATAGGCTGTTCCCAGAATTTAAACCAATCAGGACGTTCCGGGCGTTCACCTTTGTATTTAGCATATTTATATTCCCGGTGACGGAAATTCTTATCACTTGAGAAGGTACCTAAATATGTATCTGCATGAGTCATTGTAAGAATAGTTCTCACAAAATCATCAGCTGCAGCTTCTACAACCTGTACATCGGTGTGATCACGATGATTGTAGGCGAGTATATGCACGATTGAATCGGCATCGATCAAACTGACCATATTAATGGAGTTTAGATATTTCGTTTACTAAGTCATTTGCACGAATCAATGCAGCTTTATTCTTTCTGAATTCTTCAAGTTCTATTCGATCTTTCATGATCTGCAGAAAGTCTTCTTTATGAAGAATAGCAAAATGCCCTTGAGTTACAAATTGACCCATCTTATTACTCTTACCCTTATTCGATGTAAGCTTATGAAAGATCACATTAATAACACCTGGTACTTTAGGAATTCGTCCAAGTACATCAGCATATTTTAAATGAGTTGCATAATTCTTACATTGAACATTGTAAGGTAATCTACCATTGGTACCTTCATCTTTATTGATAAGATCGATTCCTTGTGCATCACGGGACCGGCTTTCCGATCGAGTGCTTACAACATGAGGAAATCCTGCATCAATAAGGAGATCTCTGCAGGTACGTTCATACGCATGGCCAGCATTTCTATTACGTGAAGTTCCACGTTTTGGTTTCACTATCTTTTCTTTTGGTTCTTTTTTCATTCAGCTAAGTTAAAAAGAAAACCCGATATCAAATGATACCGGGTCTTTGTATATAAAACCAACTGACTGCTATCCTTTCAACGCATCATCAATATTCAACTTAGAACCTGATTCAGTTGAACCGGTACTGGTTGTTGCTTTTGTAATTGGTGCACCAAATGCCTGAGTTGTTTCCATCAGCTTTTGAGCTTCTTCCTGTTTCATTTTGGTCTGCTCAACAATCTCCTGTACCATCTTCGCATATTCAGCATCAGTGATCGCTGCATAAGTAGAAGAATGATAAATAGATTTGTTCGGGCCGGCGAATGATGAGAATACAAAGTATTCTTTCACTGTCATAGCGCCATCATTACCATATCCAACACCAGCGATGGTATGAATATTAGCTGGATCAACAAAGATGTTATGAGTTACAGCATCTTCACCATTTTGGTACCCTCTGATATAATTAAGGCCACCACAATGAAGCCCTTTAGAGCCTGGTGAACTTACCTGATCCCATGATTCCAACCAATGGCGTTGACCAACACGGATGAAATGTCCTTTCTTATCACCACAATAAAATTCATCGCCACGATCTTTCATTACATAAGGTTTGAAGAGACGATCTTCAACTGCTGTAGGTTCGCTGTATGTAACGAATCCAGTATCAGGATCAACGTTCTTTTTGTAGCGACTTTTCTGAATTACTTCTTCATCGGCATTAAGCTCATAACGTTCACGAACTTCTGCAGATACCTTATAACAAACAAGTAAACCTTCTTGAGTAATAGCAACCTGTGTTGTTGTAGATAATTCAGTAGCCATTTTATTGCTCAATCCTTCGTCATTCATTAACTTCTGAACTTTATCAGAGTTAACATACGGAGCATTGATATACTGATCAAAGAGTTCACCTCTTGCTTTAGTATATTTTGGACGACCTGGTACATCACGCAGGAAACGTACCCAACACTTAATCAATGGAGTTACATTAATGTTTTTCTCAACTGATTTCAAAATACGATCAACGAATCCCTGCGGCAGTTCATAAGAACTTACTTTGCCATTGAATTGCAGATAGAATTTATTGCTGTGTCTGTTGACAAGAATATACGGGCACATTGTTTCAACAAGTTCTTTGTAACTCTCTTTGGTAAGAGGTTCAAATTCCTTGATAATGTCCTGCATTTCTTCAACTGTAGTCGCAGCATCTGCGCGATCTTGTAATGCAAGCATAAGATCATATTTCGTTTGATCGAAGCTTACACCGAATTGTTGCCCATTGAATGAGCCTGAGATTAGGTCATTGACCCTGTTCACGATTAACATCATTTATGACGGTTTAATTTGTCCTTTACTTCTGCGATCTCGGCTTCGCATGTAGCCATATTGTCCAGGAGATCAGTATACCACCAAGGTAACTCATCCATTGTTTCAAGTTGAAGTACTAATCGACTGAAACTTACATCAATTAACATGCTCCAATTCCATATGCGGAGCGACAGCAACTTCATCCATAGAGATAATCTTTTCATAAGACAGTACTCCTTTATATTCAAGATAATGTTTAATTTCCTGTTCCAGCTGCTCACCAATAAGAGTCTTAGTGCGTGGTGTTCCTTTGGTATAAACATGAGCGCCATAAGGGTACCCGGTAAGAGTTGGCATCTGGTTAAGCAAATTACCACAAGCATTCGTGAATTCCAATACTTCATCAAGAATAATTATCATCTCAGGATCAAGTGCCATACCATCAGTAAGTTCTTTGTTACCGAAGAGTTCCATTGCCAATATCGCAATCTCTGGAGTATCAGGATTTTGCGCTACAAACTGTTGAAAGCTTGCTACTTTATCCAAGTGATTTGTTAAATCATTATAGATATCCTGATTCAATCCAAAGTAATTATAGCCGGTTGAACCTTCTACTTCACGATAATGCCTGTCAACATATTGTGTTAGCTGTTGGTACATTTCCGAATACTTAGAATTGAATATATCGAAGTTGTATAAGAATGCACATGAATACAGTTTATCCTTAATGATTCTGGCTGTATTCCATCGAATTAATAAATTACTCATTGTAATTTTTTTGTTTTTGATCTGTATGAAAAATTCCTGAAGAGGTTTGAAATCCCGGAGATACTTGATATTAGCTTCTGCTGATTTAACGAGAGTGATTTCATTGTTATCAAAGAAGTGCTGTAATTTATAAGCATCCCATTGCTGAACTTTGAGATCCTTAAGTTTAGATTCATTGAGACGGTACCACTTCTTTGAACCCCAAGCTATATCACCACGATTCATATGATCTTTCTCTCTTGATGCATGACAATATCTATCACCATGACCAATAAAGTTTTCAGCATAAGTATCACGGGTTAGCATTGCTACAAACTGCAACATTTCATCTTCACCTGCTCTTGCGTAATAGATTTCTTGAGAATCCCAATCGTTAATTGATTTAATAGGAATCTCAATCTTCTTCATCTCATAAGCTTTAACAGGATCAACAGTAGAATTGTTATAGTTATTATAACGTTCTGCTGAAGGAGTATAGATAAGAATCTTACCTTCTAACTTCCTGCGTTCATCTGCAGTTGATTTAGCCAATTGAATTTCTTCTTCCTCTTCAACAGTTTCAGCAATCTTCTCCTCTTCCTCTTCATCGGTACCCTTAAAATCTTCAGGTACTTCAACATTAGCATAAGTTAACACTCCATCACTTGCACTGATATATTTGAATGTATCTGCGGGTGTAGCAAATTTCTTCTCTTCACCATCGCGTTTAGCTCGATGTATTTTGATTGATTCAATGAATTCATCACTCATTCCTGAGAGTTTCATTTCTTCTTCAGTAGCAAATGGAGCATATACAGCAACAAATCCTTCTGGATACATTGAGAGAAGCCATTTATCTTTTCGATTACCAGCTTTCTCTTCAGCATTCATTATAAAGAAAGGAAGATGGTAGTAATCAGCAAGCATCTTAATTTCCTTACGCTTGACAACGTTCTTATATTTATTAGCGCGTTGTTCACGAGTTAATGATACATACCTTGCATACAATCCGTTGAGTAGTTCAGTCTGCCGGTACTCTATACGAGGATCAACAGAATACTTAATCTTAGCCTCGCTTAAATCAACGATCTTAGCTAATCTATCAAGAACGCCGTTATTACCGTATCTGGAGCTGGCTGAAAAACAAGCACGAATCCATTTAAGATAATCTTTCTCCTGTAATTCAGCATTAATGAAATTAGTGGCAATATCAGTTACCTGTTTGAATCGTTCCAGAACTTTTACTTTAGTTCTATCAGACCAGATCACCGATTCACGGTTAGGATTTACATCGATATCATCAGGGTCAACCTTAATACCGATATTACCTACTCTGGCTTCGAGTTCAAATTCATCCCAATCAATGTATCCGTAGTTTACTTTGTTGAGAAGTAAGTGAGGCTTAGAGAAATAATCATTATCGCTTAATACGATATAATTATCCTCATACAATATCTCAGCTTTGTAATTGATCAAGGTTTCGGTACCCTCTTCTTCAACAATGAACTTAAGATCCGAGAAGTAAAGCAATTGAGATTTAACTGCATCGATGTACTGTTGCTTATGACTCTTCTTTGTTTCCAGAGAAATAGTAACACCATTCTTTTCATCAGTTGGTTCCCAGTAGACTTTATAATCATCAAAGAGAAGGAATTCATTTTCTTTTCCCAGCTCCATATTCATGGCCGGAATAATACTATCATAAGTTGATGAGTAGATATTGAATTTGAATTTCTTACCATTGTAATTACTTTCCATTGTATAGAAATCAACACTGGTACTCAATGCAGCTTTTCCGCCGATACCGAATTTACCAACAGGTAACTTACTCAAACGCTTTGTACTGAATCCCAGGTTTAGGTACCCTCTCAAGCGTTTATCACCAATCCCAACTCCATAATCTTTGATGGTGAGTTTATCTCTACCCATCTTACTGCCAACAATATAACGAATTTCAACTTCGTTATTCTTACTAAGCCAGTTGAGATCATAATAACTGGGATCGAATTTTGAATCTTTGTACACATCTCCTTCGAGTTGTACAAAGAAATCTTCTACCTTATTCTTACCTGTAAGAATGAGTTCTGCAACATTTCTTTCGGAAACAGAATCAACAGCATTACACACAAGCTCTCTGGTAGTAGATTTAATTGGATAACCATATTGCGATTTCTGAAGGTTATCCAATATCATGTCAATCGCACCCTGGTCGATGATCTTGTTATGACCACCGCCCATTGTACGTGTTTGTTCAATGTGAATTGCCATAGTTTTAAGATTCTCTTCCTCTTAATACAAGAAATCCTGTAGAGGTAAGTTGTTTAATATTTGATTTCAATTCAGATAAAGTACAATCATATATTGTACCTAAAGTAGCTCGTGAGATGCGGTTATTAAATCCAGAACCACCCCAAAATGCAGTAGCAGTTAACCCGTTTATAAATAGAGTATATTGTTTCCTGATTTTCATTACAATAAGTTTAAGCATTCACTCAAACACTCAATACTTACAGTGTAGCGTTTATCATGAATATAGATGATCACTATTTCAGCACCACGTTCTGTCTCGATAGAGATTCCATCAACCATACCATATACAGTAGGGTACCCTGGAATATCAAGAGAACAATTATTGCCTTTGTATTTATCCTCAAGGATTGATTCGGCTTCTTTCCGATTGTATCGTTTTCTGGTTTTATACATAGAATTGTTTAAGATATTATGCGAATACGTTCCTTATTGTGTTCAATACCTACATGATTTCCTTCATCTTTATACAATTCCCATTCATTATTTTCTTCTGACCATTTAGCAATTCCTTGCATTTTAATAGTCTCAAATTCAAGAAGTAATTTATCATCTTCATGAATTAATTGTCCGAATTTATCATTGATGTTCGTTGATTTTTTATTCATAGAATTTTAATTGTTTAAGCATTCGTAGAGTTTCTTCCGGACCATGATGAGAACAATAATCTGATACATCTTTATCATCAGGTCTTAAATCCATTGGGATATAAACCTTTGGATAAGGGAGATTAGCACCAGCATGTTTACCATCATTATCAAAGAGTACCGCAATATGCTTGTACTTAGATTCGAGATGTTTCAAACATAAATCAGGTAATGGTGTATTTTCACTACGCGGTGATATTGCTTCATATCCAAATGATCGTAAGCACATCACATCCTTTCGGGATTTAGTAATAATACAAAGATCAGAATTGTATTGCAATTGTTTGAATCCATGAACACATACTTCAGTTAAGTTATGGCGGAATTTATATCGCTTCTCTGCATGAGGAAAGTACAACTGGTACTTGTCCCATTCACGATAAGCATATCCCAATCCTTTTGGATAATCAGGAGTCTTCTGTTCCTTAGTTATCCAATAAGCTGCTATAGCTTTCACCGTGTATTGTTCAAGTATTTGTTGTGTGATATTGAATTGCTGCCAATAGTTTAAATCTGATCGATTGAATGGCCGAGCTTTAATTTCTATGTCAATTGGTTCCAGGTATTTACGATCAGGTACTTTTGATGGAGCTTTAACTATACTGGTACCGCCTAATCCAAAATCAGCCATTACAACTTTCATTGCTTCTCTACGGGTCTTAACTGAATCAAACAGAAGCATTACCAGATCGAATATATCTCCATGTACATTAGCGGCTAAATCCTTCCATAAGAATTCATGATAACCTGCACCATACTTACGTTCATAGATTCCAAATGATGGATCTCTGTCTTCGTTAAATTGTATCTCACCACGTACCGGAGATGGGTACTTGGCACCGATTAAAGGTTCAAAGCCGAGATAGAAACAATAGAGCGCGTATTCATCTACGCGCTCTAAAATGTCTTCTTCCCGGAATAACAGATATTCCATGTTAGAAATTTAATTATCCACCAAATACTGATTCAGCTGATAGAGGTACTGAACCTTCTGTTGCATCTGGGCCTTTAGCCGGCCTTGCGATCGGAGCTGCATCATCTAAACCTTCTCTCTTTTCATAATCTGTGAATTTCAGCTTGCTGGCTTCTTTCGGTACATCTACAGATTCATAAAAAGGATTGTCTTCGATATAGCTTCCGCGTAACGCCGGGAAATGTTTGTCTTTGCTTTGGCGAACCAGTAATAACCTGAATTGTAAATCAGTTTTATCAAGGAACGGTTGCATAGCCTGGATGAAAGCAGTACACATATTCTTGTGTATTTCTTTCTGGATTTCCAGTTTCTGTATCTGTTCATTGAAATTACCTTCTTCGATTGGTACTCCATTATACGCAACTTTACCAAGCTTAGGCATAGCATCAGTGGTCATATACTGGCGCATAAAATGCTGCAATTGGCCTTTAACTTTGTTGATACCATATACAGCCAGATCAACCTTTTTCTCTTCAGTTAAATCTGTCTTGGTACTGGCACTTGGTCCAAAGATGCGTACAGATGATGTTGTGTTTTCGATTACATCATCATCCTGAATTGCAGCAAATCCACTGGTTGGTTTCGTTGCTGTAGGATCATCAAACTTAATTTCAAGAGAAAGTTTATCATCAAGGGTAATACCCTTCATATAAACTGGCTCATTAACTCCGATTTTTAACGGCATAATATTCGAGTTATAATATGAAAATAATAGAGAGAAGAATTTCTCCTTCTCTCTTAAGTATTGTATTAGTTATTCTCCTGAACTTCAGGAGCTGTAGCTGAGTTATTCTCAACGTCTTCAATTGTTACTTCTCCACTACCAGCCGCAAGACCTGCGATTTCTGCTGGTACAAAACCATAAATGGTCATGTTTTCTCTACGCACATAATCTGCTGCTCCAGCATCTTTACCACGGCTAACTCTTTTCGGTACCAGGGTAATAGGCTTGGAGAATTTCTCATTAATATTCATGCCTTCTAATTCAGAGGCAACGATCATATCAACATAAGGTTTTTCTTCTGTTAAGGTAACACCATATAATTCCTCGATGGCTTTTAACAGAACATCTTTACCGAAAGTTGCAGCACCTTGTTCCATCACGGTACTCTTTGGTTGGCCCTCATCGTTATAAACGGTAGAACCAAACATATCAACTTTAGGCTCATCTTTACTTGTGGCTCCAATGAACAACATATTATTGTTAGCATCTTTCCACTGACCCCAAACACGGGTGTCGATTACATCAAACGCATTACCAACCGGTGGTTCAACTGTTAAGATCCTTTTCTTACTGGCTTCTTTGGCCGGAGTCTTAACTGTGATACCATCAGCTTCCAGTACCGCATCCTTGGCAGCTACATCTTCAAATGTAACTTTACCAGCACGATACTCAAGATCGAATTTATCAACCAATGCTTGCGATGGAAATACTGATCCATCCATCCATACCCTGATAGCAAGTAATGCCGGGGCTGGATTCCATTGTTTACGTGGACCACCACGCTTTGCGCCTGTTGAGGCTTCAACTTTTACTTCTTCAACTTCTGCACTTTTTAAGAATCCTAAAAAACTCATTTGTTCTGTGTTAAAATGTGAATAATTATTGTGCAGGTTCTGGAATAAATATCTTATCCCAACTGAATTCAAATCTCTTTCCTGCAAGGTGTGGAAAGCGTGCACCCATTACGGAACTTTCATAAGTCTCAAAGCTCACCATCAGAGGTGTACCAGGCTGACGGTACAAGTAACCTATTGCATCGCATTTCGCTGCGACAATAGATCCCAGTTTACCAGTAAGTGCAATATCCATTGAGGATACAGCAACTCCACCTTTGTCAGTGATTTTCTCTTTAACGTGAGAAATGAGAATTAAATGCTTGCAGTACAGAGCTAATTGATCTATCACACGCAGAACCTCGTTGCGTAAATGATAATAACCGGCACCATTTGGAAGTTCAAGGACCGATTTTCCTTCAAAATTCTGTCCAATGACGGTTGATTTATAAGCAACGGTTGCACTTACTTCGCAATAATCCTCTAGCTTATCCAGAGTATCAACTGCGATATATTTATAAGGAAACCGTAACTGTTCTTTTGCAGCTGTTTGACGGGCAGCTTCCGCATTCATATCTTTGATGAATTCGTTAATGGAAGTACTTACTATTTCAGTAGTATCATTTCCCTTTTCATCTTTCTTGTACTTAGTAATTCCAGACATACTACGAATTGGTAAGCGAAGTATTTCATACATTTCGGCACCACCTTCAGTATCCAGATTAAGGCAATTATCCAGTGTACTTAATATTCCTGTTTTACCAACCTTTGGAACTCCATAGAACAAAATGATCTTTGGATTAATTCGTGTTGCCTTTATAGGCTTTGTGGGCAATATACTTGACATAGTTTTTCAATTTCTTGTGCTTTATCATACCACGGTTGCATAGCAAGTGGATTACCTGGTGTTAATGGTAGATCGTACATGTACCCGGTTGAACCATCCATAAACAATGGAATGGTACGCGCTGCAGGGCCATATCTGTTCTTCATAATGTAATTGGCAACGAAAGATTCGCCTAATCCTTCTAAACGACTCAAATCATAGCCGAGAAACTTACTGAGATCAGATTGAGGTTTAACTACACCATATACAACATCAGCATCTCGATAGGTAGCTTTACTATCACCAAAATCAATACGCTGTGGAGTTACAGTAGCTTCAGTTTTCTTTCCAATTAATCCTCTGTAGGTACTCATCATATCAGGAGAGAATTGCTGATAAAATCCAACTGTACAGAAGAATACATTTCTAAGAACAATAGCATACTTGCTCATCTTATCCATGATATCTTTTGTATGCAAATGAAGTTCACTACCTGTAAGAGCTAAGTGATCAATCATTAGAATTGTTATCAAATTCGGATCATTCTCTTTGTATCCTCTCACAAATCCTTTCTTACCTTTCTTCTTATCAGCTTCAGGTACTGGAGTACGTTCAACAATTCCTTCTTTGGCGAAGTGATTTTCAATGATTGATTCAAATATGTTCGTTGGATGAGTTACATGTTCAAGGATTACAACATCTTTCATCATTTCAGTAACTACTGAGTAAGCTTCCAGAATAATCTTTACATGTTCTTCAGCAACTAACTTACCGGTAATTCTTCCTTGCAAATAATCACTTGGTAATCGAATTCCATACTTAACAAAGATGAAGTAACTACACCAGCGATAAAGCTTTTCAGTCTTACCGATTTCAAATGAGCAATAAAAGATCTTTATCCGGCGCTTTTGTTTCTTAGCAGATTCCCAGGCTTTGAGAACGAACATGAAATCACCAAGAGTGGTTTTACCTGCACCTGATTCTCCACCGAGTAAATAGTACCTTGCCTTGTGAATACCATAAGTGTATTTATCAATATTCGCCAATGAGGTATCAAGCCCAATATTCTGGCCAAGCATACCACGCCTTAACTGTGATAAGAATTGATCATGCTTAGATTCATCATTCCACATTTCCCAAAGCATCTTATCAACACCTTCAGGACAATCACCTATGGTATAAGGACTAAGAATCTCACCGGTATCAACATCAAACTCATCCGAGGGTGTAACGATTGTGTTCTCCATTATTGATCTCTTCTTTAAGGTGTTGTTGTAATTCTGTTTCCCCGCCTTCAGCTGCAGTCTTCAGATTTAGATAATCAGATCTGAATTCACCTGATGTAAAATAAGTACCTATTGCTTTCTTCAACCTGATTCCAGATTTATAATAGAGCATGGTACTCTTAACAAGTAAATCATAGATGTATCCTTCTTTATCGATTGCTTTGATGAAAGCTTTACATGCATCCTGATTGTATTTATTAGCTGAATACAGATTACCACGATGATCTTCCAATTTAGCCGGTACTTTAGCCTCTTGAATGAATTGGATGAATAATTGTTGCCAATCTGTTGCAGTTCTTGCTTTTAAAACAGCAATTTGTTGATCGATTTTTATAATATCAAAAGCAGGTTTACGTACTTTACATTTCATTTGAAATTCATCAGATAAAACATAATCATCATTAACTTGAGTGATATAACCTTGATTTTTGAGGTACTGGATAATTTCTTCTAAAGTCATATTATTCAGCTTTAACGTAATATTCTTTAACCCGATCTTTATTAAAATCCTTAAAAGCGGCTCTGTACCAATCCTCATCCTTTGTTCCTTTCGCCACCAGTACAACAATCAAAGCTGTGTGATCTTCTCTCCACCGGATATTTCGTCCGATACGTTGAGTTATTCCACGTTTACTTGAACTAAGCTGTACGATAATTGATTGGTCTAATGCATCGATATTCTTTCCTTCATCAAGGGCATTTACAACACCCAGAAAATTGGTTTCCTTGGCCTGGAACTTGCTAAGATAAGTAGAATCACTCTTTGAATTAAAGATATTTTCTCCACATAATTCCTTGCTTTGTTCAATAGATCCGCAGAAGATTAAGGTACGATTTTCCGGTGTAATTAGCTTACCCATTACGGTTTTTGCCAACTTTTTTTTCGACTCCAGATTGTACAATAGCTGGTTCCGTTTCTGCACATAAAAGAACATCATTCCCTGGCTCTTTTTAGCGCCAAACATGGATTTCTGTATGAGCTTGGTTAAGTACTTGTATTGAGCTGCTTCAGTGGTATACGTGGGCCTGGCTTTGGTACCACCAAGAATATTCATTGAGGTTTTATCCAGATCGAATAATAATACCTTGACTTCAAAATCAGCAACCAGGTTGAGGAATCGGGCCTGTTCAAGCGTTACAATATAACTGGTTGGACACAAAGTTTTAAGAATAATTAACTTATCGTTTTCATTACCATATTTACTGGCTTCAGGCTCAGTGGCTGTGAGAAACAGCATACGGTACACTTTATTATTACTGAAGAATACAGAATTGTTTGGAGTAGCATGATGGCATTCGTCCCAAACAAACAGATCTATTTCCCCAGCCTGTACCTTGTCCATACTTGCATGGCAGAGAAGATTGATTTTTGGGAGAATATCTTCGCACCCCCAATTTTTGAATTCAGCCGGCCAATCCACATCACGAAGCGTTTCTGTAGGTACTGCAATGTATATTACAGCGTTAGGATTCGATTGTAATTCTCGTTTAGCTGCAAGTACCGCTATACGGGTTTTACCCACCCCCGTAGCTGCAGCAATGATTGACCGGTACCCATTAGCTACCCAGAACTTCAATGCATCGTCCTGGATAGCTTCTTTGATCTCATTAGGTTTCATTGTAGCAACCATATGAGCCATTTCTTCTTTGGTGAATTTCATAGGCGTAATCCCTTATTCTTACAGTAGTTACCTGCAAGCACTTTAACTGGTCCAGTATCAGTGATACGATTCTCATTCTCTCCAACACCATTAGCGCCGGCGATGTAAGCATTTTCAACAAGTTGAGAAATATACTCAAGTAATGGATCTCCATCGATCATTGGTAAATTTTTATATCTACCTTTAAGAAAGAATTGATTTGATAATTGAAGTACTCTTGAAAGTTCAAGTCTGCGCTGCATAATCTTTACTCGTTCCTGTATTCCTTCGATATACATAGTAATTATTTTACAATGAATAATTTCTGTTTCGCACGGGTACTGGCTACATACTTCAAAGAATTACGTTCAGGTATATCTCTATTGGCATTCATATCGAATTCCATTGAGAATACGAATTGATAAGTCGAACCCTGACTTTTGTGTGAGGTGACACAATAATTATATTTCACCCAGGCAAAATGTTTCTCAACTCCATAGAATTGTTTCCACATTTCTTTCTGATCAAACTGATCTTTATTCTTCTTAGCTAATCCTTCAAGAGTAGATCGAATCAAAGTATAATCCTGTTCACTTTCTTCATGCAATACAGTTAATTGGTGAACTTTCTTTTCAGGAGTTCTCACTGTGATCACATAAACTTTAGGAGTCCAGATTTTTACCTTCTTGCCAATCTCCTGATCTTCAAATGCAGTTTCCTTAGTGAATACTGTTGTACCACGATCGATTTCAGTATACTTGATATTAATAACTGTTTCATTAACATCAAGCACTTCAATCTCTTCATTATTCGCAATAACCACTTTGTCTTTTACAACAAATGGTTTATCCATGATAAGCTGTTCCGCCAACATAAACTTTGGAAGTAAATCTTTCTCATAGATAATTGTACGAATGAAAGAATTAAAGTAATTCACACGATCATTACGCCATGCTACAACTTTTGCATAATCAGGATCATCTTTGAATTGCTGTGTCTTGAAGTAGGTACTGAACAAGTCTTTTAACTGTCCCATATTTTGTGGGAGCAATTCAAGTGCATGTTTGTATTCTTCCTTGAATTCAAAGTCAATATTCTGTTTATGGTGTTGTTGTCGAATAGCTGTAGCATAAGCAATGATTGGACTATCTGCAGCTTGACGTTGTGGCTCAGTAAGTACCAGGTGATGAATCTTATGAGATGTTCTACGCTCAGGAATGAATGGTATTGCAAATGCAACTCCAGTCTTTTGTTTCTTTCCAACCGGGGGGAGTTGTAAAGAATCACCCATATAGATAACACGTAGTTTTCTATTACTGCGAAGTTCATTTTCAATATGCTCAAATAAATCATCTCCAAGCATTGAACTTTCATCAACAATAAGAATATCGATTCCATCAATACGTCTTGGTTTACCGCCAAGGTATTCAGGCTCGTAAGTTACTTTACCGGTGATATGGTTAATCTTCTCTTTCAAACCGAGAAAACTATGTATGGTACCGAAATCAAGAACATCTTTTAATTCAGAACTTTTCTTGAGTACCCGAACAGCTTTATGTGTCGGTGCTGTCATACCAAAATTGACTCCATCATCAATAATTCGTGCTGATTCAACAACACGATTGATAAGGAATGATTTACCGGTACCTGCCCAACCTTCCAGAAGTATTTTACGGTCTTCCTTAGTTCCCAGGCAGAATGGTACAAGCCAATCATGGGCTTCCTGTTGACCAACATTCAGTTTATACGCTGGTGTGAGATCAACAGATGGCCCATCAAACAGTGAAAATTGTTCTTTATTCTCCATTGGATATTTTTACAGGTAACTCAGGTTGTGAACTACGGAGCCAGATCTTACCACTCTTAAAGAACAGTTGCCCTTCTTGCTTGTTAACATCTGCACGTAATTCGTCTGAAAATAATTTGAATAATGCTTTGTATTTCCCGAACCAAATCTTCTTACGATTTTCCTGGGCATAAAGTACCGAATGAATTGAATCGATAACAATACCGAGAAACTCATCGTATTCTTCGGTACCCTCTTCATTACCAATACGCTGAAGCATATCAAGCAATCGGGCTACATCATGGGATTTAGATTCGTCAGGTTTTCTTACAAGCCAACCTAATACCTTATCATCTTTCCCGTGAAGTTCTACCTCTTGGTACGCTTCCAAAGTAAGTTCATCGATTGCACCTATTGCACACAATTTAGCTTTCATAAGAGAAGCTGATAATGCAGAATTGGGTACATCAACCAATAACTGTTTACCAACATTGAGTTGGAATACGGATCTTAAAATTCTCATCGTAAATACAAAGTCTGCATCTACAGTTGTCTGTTTGTCTTGAAGTTGTGTTTCCATTTTGGTTTGTTTATTGGTTCATCAATTTAGTTACTTCTTCGTAGTCTGTTTTAACTGTAAGTTTCATATGCCGAAGAGCTTCCGGTAATTTTTCATTTCCTTCAAACGCATAAGAAAATCGTTTTACATTCGACATAATGGTAGTATGGTCTTTATTAAATAATCTACCTAATGCAGAAAGAGTATAAAGAGTTGGATTTTTCTTTCTTGCATAATAAGAAAACATTTCTCTTATGTATACAATACCACTATTGTTATCTTTTTTTAATAATGCACCAAGAGAAAGGTCAGTTCTTAAAATTGCATTTTTATTCGATTTATTATGTAATCTTTCAACATAAACATATCGAGGTATAACAATATTTGCAAATTGTACAAAAAGATCGTCTAAGGAAATATCCTTTTCTCTTGGTATACCTGGTAATGCATAAGGTGAAGTTTCCAGTATTTTTTTCATAGAATTTATTTTGTCCAGCAATGGTAAACAGTTGTATCAGCGCGTAATATCCCTGTTGGAATTACAACTTTACCTGCATCACACATAAGCTTATCCAATATTGGTGCCCATTCTGCTGTAAATGATTTATGGCAAGTTGTATCAACCTGGTCATGTACCTGCATAACCAATCTTACTTTATGCCAAAGATTATTATCTCTGATATAATTACGGATTAACACAACTGCAAGCTTACAGATATCAGCTGAAGTACCTTGTACTGGATGATTAGCGCCAGCTTTCTCAATCTCTCCAAGTGTTGGATTATATCGTATTTCTTCTTCATGCTCAGTAATGAACATTCGATTTTCATACCAATAAGGAAACCAACGTTTACGAAAGAATGGAGCCATTGTTTTTGAATATCCATTAAGGAGAGTAAAGTGTTTAAGAAATCTAAGAAGACGATTTACAAACGGTAATTTACTAAAGTAAATATCCATCAATGCTTCAGCATCTCTAACAGGTATCTCAAGCTCACTGGCTAATTTGAATTTACCACCACCATAAATCAACAGAAAGTTAACTGTCTTAATATCGTAGCGAAGTGGTTTATGCTTTTTACAATTACATTTCTGTTTAGCTTTTTCCAGCACGCCATGTTTGTTGATTTCCATCTTGTAATAAGCACAATCAGGTTCTGCTGCATCAAGCCATTTCTGGCCATAAACGATTTCAGCACAAATAGAGTGTAAATCCTTTCCATCAGTAACTGCCTCTAACCATGCAGGTTCCTGGCTCATGTATGATACAAGTACCAATTCCTGTGAGATATAATCTGAACTTACAAATTCCCAATCAATATCGTGTGGTACGAAAGCGTTTCTATAACGGGTACCAACAAATTCTTTCACAATGATATTCTGCATATTGGGATTGGATGATCCAACCCGACCAGTGGATTTAATTTGATCGAAATTAGTTCTCACCATTCCATCACTATCAACATACTTACGAATAAACTCTTCGCCCAGATCATTAATCAGTTTCAATGATTGTTTATAAGCTTCCAGATCTTTGAGAATTGGATGATTCCACTTATTGCGCTCTTCTTCCGATAATCCTTTGATTTTAGGTACAACACATCTTACCAGGGGAAGTACCTGGTCCGGCGAATTCCAGTTAATAGTGGACTGTCCTTTTGGAATCAGGTACCCATTAGCAATCAGGTACTCTCTATGATTGAGAATTAATTCTTTCTCAAGCTCAGTATAATCCTTATCAATTGCAGTGAGAAGCATATTACACTTCTCTAATGATAATTCTTTACCGTGATCACGAATGTATTTCTTAATCACCGGTTTGGTACCACCTTCAAGATCAGGGAATACCAATTCAAGTAATTCCCTTTTCTGTTGATGAGAATTATAATTGATTGTGATTCTGTCTTTATCACTTAGGTACCCTAAATCATAAGCCATGAATTCAATACCGGATTTACCATCGCTTAGCCATGTATTCAACTTAGCATGAGCTGCTTCAACTAATGGTTCAGCGAATTTGATATTATCTCTCCACTTATCTAAATCTAGTTTCATTCCATTAAATGTCATATCAGAGAAACCTAATAAGGCTTCCATCTCTAATCCAACAACATTCAATAAGCCTTGGGTACTGGCCTCAGCGATCTGTATCCGCCATATTGTATCCAAGTAAGCAACATCAGTAATACCGTAATAAATCTTATCATCAGTAATAATGTTGTTACCAAAATTCTTTTGTTCTGTTTTATCCATCATGATACTCAAATATTTCCATGAGATATCCGCTAATGAATATTGCATATTTTCCATTCCACCACGCAAAATCTTTTCCATTACCATAGTACATCGTACATTCTCCAGGATAATTCCCATGAAACGACTTACTATATATTCAAACTTTGCATTGTGGATGTATTTAACTTTTCTTGCGTCTTCCAGAAGCTCTTTCATTTCTTGCTTCTGTAGATCGGTGAGTGCTGACCACTGAATAAACCATTGTATACGTTGATCAGTTACTGAACCAAACTGTAAGGAGATGTAATAGAAATCATTCCATTTCTCGCATACAGGAGTCTCAATATCGAATTGGTACGCTTTCTGTTCTTTGAACCATTTCTTGAACTCTTCCCAAGTACCACGTTGATAGATTGATTCTTCAATATCAGCGATGAAATAAATTTTTCCAATCATCTTGAATTAGTTTAGTTTTTCATCATCAGCAAATACTCTTGCTTTATTATGCGGTGCAAGTAATCCTGAACCGATATAAGACTCAATTTGTTCATGAGTAATTTCTGGTTCTTTACCATTGATTACAGCTAATCGTGCGTAACAATATTTGATAACACTTCTGCAAAGTGATGGACTAAGCTGCCTGATATACGAATTCAAAAATGTTGCTTGTGCTCTTGCTGTTAATCGCGTAAGTATTTCTACCCACGCATTGAAATCTACATGTTTCTTATCATCCATAATTATTCATTTAAAAATATCATTCGATATGATTCTAACGCCGGTGGTTTAAAAAATGATGGAGCATCAAAGATTGGATTGTACTGCATTGTAATAGTATATTCTTCAGTTTTACCAAACCGTCCTTCCATTCTAAGTTGTTCAATGTATAAACGATCGCGTTCCTTACGAGCAGGGATTCCATCACGATATTCTTTCCATTGTTCTTCTGTCCACCATTCTGCTTCTAAACCAGGATAATAATCTACATCATCAATACCCAATCGAACTGGTACTTTATACTGTTTAAATTCTCCTTCCATAATTCTAATTTTTGCTGAGAATCCCGGACTCGAACCGGGGACATAGGGGATTGTCTTCCCTTGCTCTACCAACTGAGCTAATTCTCAAACCATCTGTTTAACGCTTAACAGCCATAAGCTGTGCCAGATACGGCAACTTAAATAAAATTCTTCCACATAGCACTTGGTACCGGACGAGCCGGCTGATCAGAATACTTACTATCCTTTTTAAAGTTGTAAGGATTCTGGCATTTACCTTGCGTTAAGTGAAAATAAATTTGTGCGATTGGCATGTTCGGATAAATTATTACCGGAACAATACAACTAATCTCTAACGTCCATGTTCCTTTGAAGCCTACATCACCAAATCCAGCAGTTGCATGAATACTAATACCTAATCTGCCAATAGAAGATTTACCTTCTATACAGGGTACTGTAGTCTTCGCATGGGTAATTTCATTGGTATATCCTAAGTAGAGATCGCCAGGAATAAGTAAGAATCCATCTTCTGGAATTTCATTAGTTATATATCCTGTTGGTTCTTTTCTACAATCCAATGTAATACTGCTTGGATAATGATAAAGTGTTGGACCAAGTGTAAGATCATAGCTATTAGATCCCAGTCTGTTTCTGTCGAAGGGTTTAATTTCAATATCCCCTACCTTCATTGCATTGAGGATACTTTGGTCTACTAATACCATATATTTCTTGAATTTAATTTCGTGCTAAAGTGTTGTTACAATCATCCTGCCATTCTTCTTTGCATTAGTAATAATCTTGTTCTTGATCATAAAATCAAGGGTAGCAATATTACATAATTGAACTGATGAATCCAAAGAAAATGCACCATTTTCATTGTTAAGTTCAGTACGTTCAAAGATGAGAAATCCATCTTTCACTTCTTTGATCTCTTGAGGTAAGATCTGCATTGGCTGCATACCAATTACCATCATTGTACAGAGATCCCAATCCTTTGCTGTTAGTCTTTCAAACTGTGTCATTCTTCTTTCTTTTGTTCGTTAAATGCAATAGATACAAGACCAGCTGGTGGTACATATATCAGTGTCTCATGTATAGGTAATGGTATTCTACCTACTATCAATTGGTACCATACTCCACCTGATTCTTCATCGAGCTTCAAGTGGCTGCATTCGGTATTAAGAATACTAAGTGTGCTGTTATTGGTACCAGCAAATACTCTGATCGCATAGATACCGCGAGTATTTGCTTCAAGCATTCTTTTCGTTATCATAGTGAAGTTATTTTACGGGAGTTGTTGTTTGATCTACTGTAATACATACCAAACGAAATTTATACTTCTTATGTTTCTTACGCATATC
>Ga0181338_1000003_pt1 | contig 90131 bp, 123 predicted proteins | sample Sp13VDMM110SD_FD_122168 | JGI IMG/M metagenome (GOLD analysis project Ga0181338, IMG submission 122168) | Freshwater viral communities from Lake Michigan, USA - Sp13.VD.MM110.S.D | ecosystem: Environmental > Aquatic > Freshwater > Lake | place: USA: Michigan | collected 2013-04-23
GCAGATGAACCATTTTTCTTAGGTCCATAAGGGCCATACATTCCTTCAATGTAAGTTGTTACCATCTCACGATCTTTAGAATATACTTTTTGGATATTTGGTTCTCCTTTGTTATAAGACTTAAAGTTTAAGAATGTTGCTTTATACGACTCAGCGGGTTTACCAGTTTGAGGATGTAATAAACGATTTCTTACTACGTCATTATAAGGTTTGTATTCTTTTAATGTAATCTTATCACCATTTAAACCAGTGTAGGTCATAAACTGACCATGTAGTTCAAGGTTTTGTCCTTCTCCAGCAATAAATTTAGAATCAACTAAATTGAATGCAGATGCTGAACGTTTCATTGCTTGATCAAATAAGTTCATGAACTCACGACCACATAATGCAACATATTCACGAGGACCATCTTCAGTACCATTGTATGCTAAATCTCCCATGAAGTCACGGATAGTTTTTTCAGTCAATGAAGTATAAAGACGTTTGTTTCCTGGAGCAATTTGACCTTCTAATCCAGCACCAGAATAAATAGTATTTCCTGAAGCACCTTTTAAGTCAGTTGTTCCATTAGACTTAATGTTAGATTCACCAAACATTAAACTAATTTCAATCTCATCCATGAATTGTTTCCAAAATTCCCACTCAGCATATTTTACCCAAGTGTTAGTTTTTTCATTAGTTTCAGGATTTAACATTGAAATAACCATAACACGACTGTGAGCAGCACCTGTTACAGAATATTTTTTACGCAATGTAGACATAAAGTTTTCTAACATCATTGGTGTAGCATAGTGAGTTTCACCAGATGTACGAGAATGATCATGCTCTACTAAGTTGTATTCTTTAGATACTTCTTTACCTACTGTTAATAAAGCTGCAGGAACAGATTTAGTAATATCGGCTGTAACCAATTGACATACTAAGATATAATCAGCACCATCATAAATAGGTTCAGCGATTACACGAGCTTTGTAGTCAGGATTATCAAACAATAATACATCACCTTCTGAGAACCATTTCTCATTTACTCCAATTTTAAAAGTTGTAGCGTTAATACCAATGTTAGTTGCTGCATCAAATGCTGCACGAGTAATTGATATCGCTCTACGAGAATCTCCAATGATATTCCAACGATATTGGATACCATCAATTTCCTTAGATTTACCCATACCACCTGTTAAGAATGATAATGCGTTTTTATAACCGTTTTGCTTGTTATAAATACGTGTAATAACTTGACTAGCAATAGCTGGCTCAGTTAAAAAGAATGTAGACAAATGTGAATCTTGAGTAAGACCCGCATGCCAATTCATGTTTGTTATTTGTAATGGACTAATTTGCATTTTTGTTGTTTATATTAAATTAATAATGTGTTTAAATTGAACCGTTGTTTAGAGCATTTCTAAAAGCACTGAAGTTATTATTAGCTCTTTGATCAGCAAATCCATCTGATTGACCAGATTTGATTTTAGATCTACTATCTTTAGTATTTGATAGTCTGCTAGCTAAATCAGAATGTACTTTTGTTTTAACTTTTTGTTCTAGTTTACTTAAATCCCAATCATTCATTGCTAAATAAGCGTACATGTATTGTGAATTAGTATTGGTTTCATTGTGTTTTTGTAATCCTGTTTTACCAGTCTTATCTGGTTTCATTATAAAGTCCCAAAGATTATCTTTAACTTTTGGTGTTAATTTGAAACCTTGTAAATCTTCTTTAGCATATAAGTCAGCTTTGAAATCATCATATTGTTTCTTAGCAATTACTTTTTGTTCAGCATCATATTTCTTTTGAGATTCAAATACTTGATTTTGATATTCTTTCTCAGAAACTTGTAATTTATTTAAAGCTGCTTTAGACTTCTTTTCTAAGATACCAGATACTTCATAAGTATCTAATGTTTCAGTAATTTCATCTTCATCCTCTCCTAATGCTTTAAGATATTCTCTTAATACTGTTTTTTGAGATTCTTCATCATCAACTTTAAAATCATTCCATGAAGCTTGACCATAATAAGTATCCATATAATTTTTTGGATCTCCACCTGCTTCTATAAATTCTACTAATCTGTGAACATCTTCTGGTAAACTCTTTTTATAGTTTTCCACTTCACGTTCAACTGTAGAACTCATTAGTTTTTTTAAACCATCTTCAGAATCTTCAAAAGTTTCTTCATCATAGTCCACTAAACCTTTTTCACCTAACCAACTTGCAAAGACTTTAAGATTAGAACTTTCTTCTTGGCCTTCATCATCTTTTAATTTAGGATCTATATCTTCTGTAGTTCCTTTTGGTTCTTCTTTGGGTAACTCTTTAACAACTTCTTTAGTTTCTACTTTAGGAGTTTTCTCATCTTCGTGAGTATCTTCTAAATCAGGAATTATTGGTTGTGCTACTGAATTATTCTCTTTAAATGATTCTGAGAATTCATCATTGAATTGCATTTCCATTCCTTCCCCAAATGGTGTTTCTAGAATATTAAATTCTTTTTTTGTTTCCTTACTCATGTTTTGCCTTATTAGTAATATACTATAAATATAACTGTTTTGATTATGATCTCCTAATTGAAAAAGTTACACAGTTAAGTAACTTTTTATAGCTTTATTATCCTTTTAATTCTGTATCAAATAGACGCATTGCAATCTTATCTTCACCAAATGCTTCTAATTTATCCATATAAGTAATTACTTTTCCTAACTCTTCTTGTTGTTCTTGTAAATATTTAACAGCTAATTGATATAATAAGTGATTACCATAAGACATAGCATGTTTAGCTAAATCATTACATTGTTGTGTAACTAATATTTCATGAGTATAAGATTGTTTAATAATATCTGGTAATCCTACAAATACTTGAGGTGGTTCTTTTAATGCTGGAATCTTAGGAGTAATTCCCATATCTAATAGGAAAGATTTGGCCCAACCTGCATGAACCATTTCACCATCAGAATCATCCTGCCAAGCTTTAGCTGCACCAGTATATCCTGCATTATTTAACCACAATGACATTATGTGATATAATCTACTAGAATATTCTTCTTGTTCAATTCTAAAGTTTAATATATCTACGCATTCTTTAGATGCAAAAGGATTCTTATTTCCTGCTGGTTTAAAAGTAGGTATTGCCATTATTTAGTAGGTTTTGGTTTATTTCTAATTTTTAATCGTTCAACTTCAAGTTTATTCTTCATTTCTTTTTCTTTAAGTTGATGATCTCTTTTCTGCATAAGTTCTTGAGATTTATTTTGTACCTCAATAGCTTTAATTTTCTTATTCTCTAATTCATTCTTCATTTTAATCTCTTTATCTTTCTGAGCTAACACTGCATCATGTTTAGCTTTATCATGTCCAAGTTTAGATTGTTCTAAGAACATCTTAGACCCTAACTCTTGTTGTGCTAAAGCATTAGCTGCAATCTCTGAAGGATCTGGTATACCATTATCATTAAGATCAAGGTCTTGTTGTTTATTATATACAGCAATCTCAGCAACTTGTATTTTAGTAGAATTATTAGCTTCAGCAATATACCTTTCTTGATCAAGTTTTAAATGATCTAATTCAACTTGTTCAGCATGCATTTGTTGTTGTAATCCTTCAATCTTCAATTCATGTTCTTGTTGAGCTTTACCCTGATCAGCATTGCGTTTGTAGAATTCTTCTTCTTTACGTTGTAATAATCTAATAATATCTCTAGGTGAATCATTAATTAATGTTTCAACTATTGCAGATAAATCTATTTTTTCAGATTGTAATGCTACTTGAACTAATTGATCTAATTTAGCTTTTAACTCAAGATCTTTAGTATTGTTTGTTACAAATACATTAAACTCTGAATTCTCAAATTCATTCTCTTCTAATGTAAGCATTTCAATACCCATATCATCTAAAACATATTGAGCAACTAATCCTTTCTTATAACATATTTTAGCTACTTCAATCATTCCAGTATAAGCTCTACGTTTAACTTCAGCATGAGCTTCATATAAATATTCAGTAATTAAAGAAGACTGATTAACAGATCTTTCTACATTACCAACTAATTCAGAGTTATTAATAGCACCTAATCTTTGTGGAGTAACTCCAGATACAAATGCTACCTGTTGTTTAATATAATCCAACATATTGATATATTGTTGGATAGATTGACTAAGACTTAAATCTATTGCTTGGAACTGATTAAACTTATTAGCTAATTGTCCAGTAGCAGCACCTTTCTTACCTTCTTCAAAACTATTAATAAATGCGATATTCATCTCTTTAAGATAATATAACCATCTATCAATATCAATACCTTGACTTGCAGGAATCTGGGCCAAGTCCATTATAAACTTCTTACCTTGATCTGAAGCAAATGCTATCTCTAATCTATAAGATATAATATCATATAAATATTGGTAAGGTTTTAACCTGTCTATTAAACTAACTGATTGTGAGTTTGTAGCCTCATAGATGAATCCTGTGTAACCCAATCTACAAAAGTAAGGATTATCAAGTCTACGTCTTTGATTAGGTTTAGGTTTAATCTCTGTGAATATATCTAAACCAATTTTAACACCTTCCCAGGCTTCATTAATCCAATACCATTCTACTTTAGCATCTGAAAAAGCTTCTTTAAATATTCTTGTATTAAATAACTCATCTACTATTTCAGTTTGAGGAGTTCCTTCTTCATCAGTCCAAGTTAATTCACCAATCTTTTTCATTGATTTCCATTCAACTCTTGTAACTCTTATAGAATAGTTATTACTATTATTACCATTATAAGCATTAGTTGGAGTTACCCCAGCAAAAGCATTTTGACCATTAGTTACTTCAAATTGTGGTTCAAATCCACCAGCGGTATTAAAAGAACCAAAGGTTCCTCTAGTATAATTTTCTAATTTTTCTACATCATCTTTAGATAAAGAATCACCATACTCATCAAGTATAGTATTTATTGCAAGCATTCTTTCTTCAACTACTGCAATAGCATCATCTACAAAAGTAGTATCTCCATCAAGTATTACTGTTAAATTAACAGGATTAACTCTACGCATAGCTACTTCATTGTTTTCAATACCTATCCAATAAACTTCTTCTCCTGCAATTAATGCATCTTTCCAACCTTGAGAGAATAACAGTCTCGTATTAAGTTTCTTCTTTAAAGACTTTAATATCTTATTGGCCTTAGATTCAATTACATCTGACGGCGTATATTTTTCATGTTTAACAATTTCTTCCGGTGGAGGCGGTGGATTGTTAGGATCTGCATTAGGATCAATTTGATAAGCCAAACCTTGTTGTAAAGCCTGGAAAATCTTTTCTTTAACTGCTGAAGTCTTACGGTTAATATCATCTGGAGATTCTGAAACTACTATATGATTATCTGGACGTTTAGTTTCTTCACCAATTAATAATCTAATTGGTTCTGATATAATATCATAATGTTGAAATCTAGCTGCAAATGTACTAGATGTATTTACACCTAGTGGATCACAGATAGTTTCAATATCTTTATGGTTTACTTTACCATTATATAAATCATAGTTAATTAATTTCTTGAATCTATCAGATCTTAAATTACTACCATTTGTATATCTATAATTTGAATAATAATTAATACAAGATTTACCCCACTCTTTGTCTTTACTAGACATAGGTAGTTTTTGTTGTGGTAAATTTTGACCACCTAGATTAGCATATATATCTTGACTCATTAGTTTATACTTGGATTAAATGTAGAACTTCCACCTTTAAATATACGGGATTTCTGGTATATCTTTTCTAAGAAGTCTCCAGTTATAGATCTCATATCTGATAGCTCTTCTACATGTATTCTATGTAATTCATATGTTTGTAGAATACAAAGCATTACTGCAATAACTCTATCTGTATTTATTTCACGATCATAAGCTATTAATTCTTTAAGTAATGGTATAGATTTAATAGTTTGAAATCTAAGTTGTTTAACTCCTTCTACTTCACTATTAACTTCTTCATATAACCATTTCTTAAGATATAATTCACATTGATCTTTAATACCACTAGCACCATTACTACCTCTATTCATATGAATACCGTAACCACGTTGTACTCGAGAATCTTTAATCATATCTCTAATAATACCTGGTTGTTCACACATAAATCTCAATGAGTTCTTTTGTTCAAAATAAACTTTTAAACCTTTTAACTGATTCTCATACAATACTTTACCATTATAATACATACATAGTTTTCTACAAACTTCATAGAAATCTTCTGCAGTATCCGGTCTAGATGTGTATTCAGCAACTATAATATCATGAGTTCTATCTGCTCTATAAAATCTTTTATATACAAATATAGAACCCAAGGATCCTGATTCAGATTTATCTTGATCGTAAGGGTCACACCCTAAAATATATAAATAATTAGGTATTTCTCCATTATCTTGTTTTTCAGGATGTTCCCAGATTACAGCACAACCATTAGTTGTATAACCTTCTCCTGACTTAGGATCTTTTCTTAAAGGGAAATCAACTATGTGAACTAGATCATTATCTGGCCTCCATTTAACATTTCCTTCATCAAAGAATAGTTCACCCTTTTGAGCTTGACCTCTAAGACTTGGAGTATTCTCTAAATGACCTAACCATTCTAACATCTCTGGAGAACCAAAGACATTACCTTTATTTCTTAAGAATGCTTCTTTCCAAGTACATGGAAACTGAGTAGTGATATTATGTATTGCCTTAGGATCTAAACCATGTTTAGCTTTACCTCTTAGAAAATCAATATCATCTTGAGCCGCTTCATAGTTAGAGTTACCATCCTCATCAACCATGGATTGTTTATACCATTTAGATTCCGGATTAAGACATAAACCCAATCTACCTTTTGTAGCAGAACTAAAGAATCCTATTCTAGAATTAGGATTAAATGGATCCTCAAAATCTAACATGTTATATTTCTCAGGATTAGTAAACATCTCATAGAAATACTTACTACCTGAATCCATATCACCAGAAGATCCAAATACTAATGATACTCCTGTATAAGTAGAACCATCTTTAATTAAAGGTTCAGTATATCCATAAGTATCTGTAATATTATTAAATACACCTGCTTCATCTAAGATTAACCAGGATGCACTTAAACCAACTGCAGCTGTAGGATTATCTTTAAATGATATGGCCCTAACTTCAGAGTTAAAACCTTTCCAAACTTTAACACCACTTACCGTAGCTTGGTATCTAGCTTTAATAAAATCCTTTAAATCCGGATTACGTTGCTTTCTAAACTCTGTATTAGTATTAATAAAGTTAGAATTATCTACAACCATGTTCATTGTATTCTGACTGAATGAACTAAAGAAGGCCCCTATTACTGCTTTACTATCTGGATAGAAGTAGAATTCATGTGTACATATTGCTGCAGCTTTATAAGACCAACCTTGACGACGACCTTTTACTGCAACTAGTGATTTCTGATTTAGTCTACAATATTCTACCATGTGGAAGAACTCATAATCTAAATCTATAAACCTAGGAAAGATTTTAGATTTCTTTCCAGTCTTTTCATTAAGACCTAATATGGGACAAAAGTTTAAATAGAAGAAATGTTGGCCCGTGAGATGTTGACCACAAGAGTTAGTAAATCCATTTAAACATAAATCTTTTACATCTTGCCAGAATTCTAAGTATTCAATAGTACCTGGTATGGAAGTAGTATATAATCCTGTTCTATTGTATTGTTCTGCAAGATATGAGAACTCTTTAGTTTTCTTAAAGAAATCTACACAGACAATATATTTATTATCATTTAACATATTGTTGTATTAGGATTATGTTGCCAATCCATATCATAGGTTTTTGTAAAATCTTTTACTCCTGGAGGATAATTTATAATTGGTGTATTTATGTATTCAGGTGTAATCTTAGTAAATACTAATTTAAGATGATCTTTAATTATTTGAGTTTGTTTCTCATCAATAGATTTAGGATCTGCTGTTTCCATGAATCCTTGTAACCAATATGTAAATTGTTCTGTTGTCATAATAACTTTTTTATTTTACTTTCTAATGTCCATAAATAACTAGCATATTTATACTTCTGTTTATTTACTAGTTTTCTTCTAATTAATCTTATTAACCAAAGCATAATTAATGGTTTTGTAATATTTTAATTACTTTTGCATCATACTTTCTACCAGAAAATTCTCCAAATAACTCCCCACCAGGTAATTTAGTTTCACTAGCATCATATCTAACATAACCATTGGGTCTTATTATTTTAAAATTATCATAGCGTACAATAAAACCTACATTAAATGCAAGGTCATCTCTTTCTTCACCTGTAGAGTGTTCATGTAAAGGAGCTTCACCAACTTTATAATTTTTAAAATACCATTCTATTTTATCCATAATTATTATCCTTCAAATAAACCTAATGTTGCCTGGCCACGAACAGTGTCCCCAGATGCTTGTTCACGGTTACAATTATTTAATGCTGCTTGTATTGCTTCTTGCACTTTAGGCATAGCAATAATACTATCTGTTATCTTCTTAATATTGTCTTCATTGTAATCTACTCCTTTAAAGAACTCTTCCATTTTATTAATAGATTCTTGAACAGATCTAAATAACTTCATTGCTGGAGTAGTATTAATAGTTTCATAGATTTTAATACATTCTTCTAGTTCTTTAGTTAATTTAAATTTATCATCTTTAATGATGTGACTTAAGATTAACTTAGATCTATCTGCATTAGAATGTTGGAAGAAAGGTGATTTATATGAAGCATAATACCAAGTATATTTAATCATATTAAATGCCTGAGTCTTATCCTTAGATTTATCTTTCTCCCAAATAGATTTGAATGGTTCTATAACCAGACACTCTGGAGCTACAATAATCTTACTATCTATTAAGTCTATTATTTTTATCATTTAATTTTTATTCTTTTAAATTTACTGTAAGATTTTTCAAATAGATCATATGCATCTCCCATTATATGTCCTTGTAGATAAGCATAAGCCTCATTAGCATCTTTTCTTTTAAAATAGATTTGTTTAGCTTCTAATATATCTTGAATTAAATGAATCATCTCATGACCTATTGTATCCCAATATTCCTTCTTATCTTCATTATATTGAATTAACATAATAAAGATTCTGGTATTATATTTAGGTGAAATCTTATTAAAAACTATTCCTCTACAATCAGATAGATCTTCTGTAATACCATAAAAAGTATTTAAGTATTTATTAACAGCTAACATATCATTAGTTACCTGGATAAATACTGGACATCCATATATGGGTATTATTATTTCTTTATGCATTATTTCCCAAAACCTTTAATAATGATTGGACTAAAGTAGTTATCTTTTAGTGTTTTATATGGTGTATTAAACTTATAGAACTCACCATCATATTTACCCGTACTGTATTTATTTATAATTCTACCTTTAGAATTAACATGTTGTTCTATTTGTAAACTTTCAACTATAAATAGTTTCTTTTGAAATACTCTTAATGGAATATACTTATTAACAGAAGTAGTATTTTCTGGTATTGGATATTGTGATATGCATTCTAGTTCTATTATCATATTATTTAATCCAAAGTCCTTTAGGGCATTTTTTATAAGGTGCTCTAGTAGCAGCAATTATAGGACACCCACAACCACCTTTATCAGAACTACAAATATTATTTACATTAGTAGGACATGTAGAACATATTGTAGCTCTTTCTAAAGCAATAATCTCTACTTCTGGGTTTTCCCAAATAACATTAGTCCATCCCTGTATAATATCTTGTAATTTACTCATTAGTTTCTAATTTAGTTTTCTTTAATTTAATATAATCTTGATTGTAAACAGTTGGTCTAAACTTACCTAGGTAAATTAATTGAACTATCTTACCTTCTCTATTACTCATTGTATCTCTTATAACCCTAAACTGAGAGTCACAAATTCTTTCAAGTTCAACTTTAGACAAAGTAAACTCACTCTTAATTTCATCCAATATTTCTTCATAGATATTACTTTTTGTTGAGTTCATTATTCAAAACTAATATTAAGTGAATCATGTTTAAATATGTGTATCAAGTTAGGATTAACTTTAAGAGTTAATTTATCAACTTGTTGTAATACTTTCTTTTCTTTTAACTTCTTAATATAATTATTAAAGTTAAATTTATCCATATTCAAATGCATTCTAACATCTGTTCTAGTATCTTTATCAATAATAGATATATGTTTATCTATAATAACAACTAATATCTCAATCTCTTTAGAGGTTAAGTTACCTATGATAGGATTGATCATCTCAATCATAAGTTTATTTTTATTAGCTATAGGTAGTTTAAGTTTAAATTCCATACTACAAATATAACTGATTTGATTATAATAACCAAATAAATTATATAACTAAGTTGATTATATGTTCATGACTCATGAACAAAACTTAAATCTGAACAAGACACAATATTCCCCTTCTAGTTTTTATACCAGATGTTGGGATTAATCATAAACTTATATCTATCTGTCTTGAACCCTCCTAGTGTTATCTAGTGTCTGCTTACTTTAATCCTGTTAATTCAGGAGGATACTTCATACCTCTTGTAGCAGCTATAGAACTTTCGTTTATAATAATTTTCGTACCTATTGGGGACATTTCATTTCAAGATGACAGATTATTAATCTCACTCTACTCTTATAACCCAACTTCTAACCAACTTTTAACTTATTAGGTATTACATTGGTGAGTTTAATTTTACTTAAACAGTACATACAAATATAAGCTTTTCTTAGGACATTACCAAATCTATTTTAACTATTCTTCAGTTAAAGGACTAGTCCCGGTAAATAAATAATACTTATTAATCTTTTCAGCCATAATTAACTTATCATTAATTTGGTCCATATCTTCATAATCTATTTTATCATTATAGTGTTTCTTAGTTACACCCATTTTTAGATAGATAGATCCATCAGGTAATACTCCTTTGATTTGGTAATCTTTGAAATTCTTGCTCATTTTATTTAATATTTAATTGTTGCATTAGTTTAATTAATTCAGATTTGTTGAATATTGTAAAAGACATTCTATAAACCTCACTACCATAAGATGAATATGTTTCACTTTTTATTAAATAGAAGTTATTGTCTAATTGTTCTAAAGTATAAGTAGTTCCAGTATTGAACCCATACTCTTTAGTTAATTGATAAGTATTTAAATCTTTACCTGTAAAAGGTGAGTTTTTAGTATGATTTAATTCCCAACCTAAACTTTCTATATCAGATTGATCTAGGTATTTAACTCTAATATTTTCTAATTTCTTATTATGTAAGAATCCTTCAAATTGAGTTTCACTTACCCATTTATCTCCGTAGTTTACTTCATAATCAAAACCAATATGAAATTCATTTAATTCAGGTGTGTAGTATAAGTTATTTTCCATTTGTTATCCAGGTTAAAGGTTTAAGTCTTTCTATTCCTTCAGAAGTTATTTTATAAGCACATTCACTATATAAAAATAAATCCTCTAAAAGAAGTTTTGATAAATTTTTCTGATCTTCCCAAAACTGTTGTTGTTCATATTCTGATGTACTAGCCATTACCAACTAAATTGTTCTTTAGGTTCATTATTAATATTTTCAAAGTAACTAGTTATAAGTTTATGTCTAGTACTCATGTAACTTGGACCATCTACTGCAAAACTAGCAGGTTTAATTATATTAATATAATCTGTAGTTAATAACTCAATACTAACATTATTTAGTATCATAGTAGTATGTTCTTCAGTAGGATGTCTATATTTAATTGTTAAATTCATAAAGTAAAGTTAAGTATTATGTATTTAACTACCAAATAAATCTTTAAGTTGGGTGACATAGAATATAGCTTAATTGTAAACTTATAGGTTGATAAATTTAGATTAATGTAAACTCAATATTTATTTCCATAAGATAAAGATGGGTATAATTTTTTATTTTAAAAAATATTTTTTGTAAAATTTTTGTGTATTTGAAGATTTGGTACACCCCTCATCAACCTACCCCCACTAAACCTTGAGAGAAAATAATTTCTTTCACAACCTTTAAACTATCACATTATGAAAACTTTATTAGATTACTTAAAAGAACTTGGTGCAGTTAAAGCATCTGTAGTTAGTGGACCAAATGGTAAATTTATTAGCTATACCTTAAAGAATGATGCTAAGGGTACATTACCTATTGGTAAGAACAGCTATGCTGGTACATTAGCAACATTTAGTGTATTAATAGCCGAGAATGGTCAAGCTATTGCTACTATCAACTCTTATGAAGAAGTTGAGAGTATAGATTTATAGTAGAGTGAGAGCCTTGTGCTCTCCTCTTTATTTAATTCTAATTCAATTAACTAATTAAACTCTAATTCAACTTAATATACATATTAATAATATACTCTTGGTTAATTACCAATTGATTGAAGGCTTGTACTTTAGTTAGTTCTTGTTGAACAAACAACTTGGAGAGTTTATTAGTTAATTAATTGATTGGTTAAAGAATTGATGATTAATTAGTTGATAATTGTTGATTAAGTGTTGATATCCGTGGGTTACACCTCACATCCTCACCAATTAACCCTATATACATAATACTCAAATACATAACTCTCTTATTTATTAATAGCTAAATCAAACTTATTATTAACCATAAAACTATCATATTATGAAAAACATTATAAACTGGCATAAAAACTATATAACTGATAGTTCTATGTATAAATCATTACACTATGACCTTGCAACGGATTTAATCAGAGAAAATAGAATTATGTCTTTCTATGATTATTCAGTATTTGCTAAAGGTTATGGATTATCATATATGAACGAAGATACATTCAATGATAAACTAATCAAATAAAACATTAATCTCTTAACGGTGGTCGCCTGGAGATTTAAAATCAACTAAACCAATCAAATCATGAAACAAATCTTATTCCTATTAACTTCACTAACACTTAGTTTAGTTATAATACTAACAATCTGTCATTAATATTAACTAACTAAAACTATAATAAAATGACAAAACATTTGAAAAACATTCTACTTATAACTCTAAGTTTTCTTGCAATATTAGACTTAATTCTATATATAAGTATTAAATTCATCCTATAAATTAACCAACTAAAAACTATCCAAATGAACTCATTTCAAACTCAAACTAAATCAGGTAAACCAGTTATCAATAGACAAACTAAATTACCTGAATTCAATAGATCAGTACATCACAGAATCAATGCTATTAAAAAAGAATTAGGTTATATAAACAATAAACCTAATCATGATCAAATATGGGCATCAATATGTGTAAGTGTATCTATGTTATCCTAATTTCATCTATTTCAATATTCCACTGTTAATCAATTAGTTATCTGATTGTTTGTGGGTATCGGAATAGATTATCTACATTATAGGGGCTCACATCTGCCTATATAATATGTGAAAGTCATGGGTCTCAATGTGATGAGAACCGTTATACTCGGACTAACTAAACTCTTATCTACCAAAAATCGCAACTCAGTGTAGTTTAATAATGTGCAACATTATAAGAGTTTATACTAAATTATCAATCATTTAAAACTAAATAATTATGTTAACAATAATCAAAATAATAGCAATAATATCATTATTAGCTTATGGTATAAACATTATATCAGATGTTTGTGATATTAAAAAACCATTTAAAGCACATATAACATATGGAGTTATAGCAATACTATCATCTTGGTATCTACATCCAATGTTATCATTCTTCCTCTGTTGTATCTTAATACCTTATTCACTTATTATATTAATATCATACATTAAAAACCCTTAATCGTGAAAACAACTATTGAAGAACAAGTATATATGAAGATTTCACAAATACTAGCTGCAGACACAGCATATATATATGCATCAATCTTATATTCTTAAAATATTAAACATTTAATAAGCTCTCATCTAATTAATTAGCTATTTATAGCACTTCGACATCTCTTCTTGAGAATACAGTCATATATTAATTACATCATCTTATTATTTGTTAAATAGTCCTTATATGAACTCTAATCATATTACAAATCAATCAAATAAATAAACAATTAAATTAACAATTAAAAAACAATTATTATGAAAAATTCAGTTAAAGTAACAGCAAATCCAAACACAGGTTTAGTATTCACTTCTACAGGTGTATCAGCAAAAGATGGTAAAGAATACGGATTTATTCGTTTAGAAAGCAAATCAGTAGATTTTAGTGGTGCTGTTGCATCAGTAAGAATATTATCTGCTTTAAAAACAATTAGTAAAGAAGCATTTGATGCCTCTGGTTTGATGCAAGGTCAAGAAATTGATGGTCAAATCATCATCAAAGAATCTACTATTAAAAATCCTTTTAGAGCTAATCAAGAGCCTAAACGTCAAGGAAAAGATGGTGGTATCTTATTATCAAATGGTTTACCTATCTATCGTGAAACAGAATTCACAACAGATATGAGTGTAGCTAATGTATTAGTTGCTCACACATCAGTAGCTCCAGTTACTGTACCAGTTGAAGCTAAACTTAACAGCTAATATAATTCCTATGCTCTAGCTCTGCTATCATAGGTTTTAAAGTGTATTGTCTTCTAAGGGTAAGAAGAGGTGGCTTTGGGCTGCCTTCTAATGTAGGTTCGACTCCTATCAATACACCCAATTAATTCATTGTAATACATTAGTATATAATAATGTAAAGTATTAAATAAACCTGGTCTGGTTAGTAGAGTAATTACTACATGTTATTCATCAAAGAATTAATATTTAATATATTATAATGAATTAAGATTTTTGTCTAGTTTATGTGATAGTTTATCTAGACACATTTAAGCATTATGTAAAATGCTCCTTTTAGGTTAGTTGGTTAAACCTTTTATTTAAAATATTAAATTATAATAGAGTAATATGAAGCAAGATACATTTAAATAGTAAAACTATTATAATTTATAACCTCGCCAAGATTAGGTTAGACTTGGCCATACTAGCATTAAAAGTGCACACTAGATAAATAGCGGTAATCGTCTACTAGGCTCGGTAATAGAGTAACGAGAAGAGATTTAAGAGTAACACAGTTGAAGAACAAATGTTTATGAGCTGAAATATGCATAGAAATCATAAGATCAGTAGCCTGCTCCGGACTTTAATGGGCTCATATTAAATAGATACCGAGAATCGGTTTATGAATTCTACTCTCGCAACCGGAGTTACTTACAATATGATGAAAAACCTGTATATAAGCGTGGTTAGAAACTTCCAGGATAAAATGAAGTGATGTAAGTTAAATCTATTTATTATTTATTTAAACAAACTCAAATGTTGTCCATTAACTTGGTAGTTGTATTAATTTTAGTTTTTAATCTATTCTATTTTTTAATACACAAACATGAAGCATTCAATTAGGTGAGAAGCCTATTCTTTTTAAATTAATCAACTAATATGTATACTTTTATAGCATTATGTAAACACAATAATATTAAATTATTTCCTTATAATAAATTAAAATATGAAATAATCTTCAATTTATTACACTTTCCAAATTAATCAACTAAAATATAATATTATGAAGCTACCAATATTTACAAATGAAGGTATAATATTAGAAATTATAGATTATAATGATAATTATAACTATATAAGATATTGTTCTTGGTCTTATGAGGGTAATATTGAAAATAGTACAACATTCTATTTAAGACCTAAACAAGAAAAATCTTTTACAAATGATTTACTACAATCTAAAAAGAAACAATGGTATTTACCAACATTTATGCATGGTAAAGAAGTAAGTAGATTTTATATACCAGAAAGATTCTTAACATTAATTAATAACTCAATCAACTAAAATAAACAACTAAAAATCAAACAACTATGAAAAATCTAATCAACTTTAAATTATTTGTAATGATAATTACAATAGTTTTAATCACAGTAAATAGTTTTGCACAACAACCTGGCTTTGATACTAATGTTAATAAAACTAGAAGAGAATTAACAAAACTAAGTCAAAAATCAATTAAACTTGATCTTGCTATTACAGTTAATAATAAATCAATTGATGATACATCTTATGTATTAAGCATTGTAAATTATAACACTGGAATAGAAACAAATGTTAAAGTGTCTAATAAGTTTATATTATTCTTAGAATATGATATTGAATTTGAAATATCTGTATCTTATAAAGGAACTAATATGAAAACTATTATTGTTAATACTAATGCACCAGAAAATAATTGGTATGTAATATCAGGTATTAACTTGAGTACAACAAATCATAATCGTATTTTAGCTGGTGGATTAAAATATGATAAATTAAAAGATACATTTATTAAATATTAAAATATGAAAAACATAAAAACATCAATTAAAATAATATTCTTATTTGTAACAGCAATATTAATGAGTAAAATACCTGAATTATTTCCAACATTCTTTGGAGATTGGTTATGTAAAGGTAGTGGTACTGAAAAATTAACAAATAGTATATATACCCATTATTTAGGTTGTGATTATAATTCTAGATATCATAATCCTGAATGGCATTGGGGTTATCAACATTATTTATTATTAACAATGGGGATAGTATTATTTATATATCAAATATTTGATATTGTAGATAAATATGATAATGATTAAACAATTTAAAGGGATAATAGTAGAAATATTATTATCCCTTTTTTTAAAACCGCAAATAAATAAATTATGATATTAAGAATGCTAAGAGTTATATATTATAGAAAAATTTTAGAACAATGTATAATTGATAATAATCAATTAGGTATAAGATTTTGTAATATGAAAATAAGACAACAATTATTTAAATTTAAATTATGAAATTAAATAACAAACAATTAAACATTATAGCAAACATAGCGTATATTATTTTATTTGTTACACTTGTGATAATGGAAATACATCTTATAATTGCAATAAATGAATTATGAGTCCTGAAAACAAAGTAAATTATTATTTACATATATTTAATAATGATGTTAAACAATCTATTAAATTATGTAAACAATTAAAATTAACATGTGTTACACAAAAAGATTTAAATTATTACAATGATATATTAACAATATTAAAAACAAAATTATGATTCAAATAACAAATGAACCATTACCATCAATATTAAAAGATCCATTTAGTAAAATATCAATTAATGCTGTTAGAGTTCATTATGTTGAGTCTTCTTTTACTGAAGGTATGTGGAGAGCATATGGGACAGTTAGTTTTAAAAATGGAAATACTTCTGGAGAACAAGCGTTTGAAGGAATTGATTTTAATGAAATAGTAAATCAAATTAAAATATTTATAGAAACAATTAAATAAACAAAATTATGAAAACAATAATCTTATTAATTACAATTATGATGTTAAACATCAGTTGTAAAAAGAAAAAGTCAGTTGAGCCTGCTCCTGCACCAGTTAAAGAGTTTAAAAGATGTTATGCTAAAGTAATATTTAAACAAGATAGTTTAGTTACTTTTTATATTCCTCATCAAATACAAGTAATAGTGTTTGATAAATCTCCAAGTGATCCTACATTTAATATTGTAACCAATAAAGTTAGTTCAAATTCTAATTCTTTTGCAACAGGTTCTACATATACAACATTTACTGTACCTGTAGATTTAAACTTACTTTCATATAATGTAGATAAACCATTTACTTATTGGATTATGGTTTCTGTTGGTTTAGAAAGTGTAGATGGTTTACATGATAGATATAATCAAACTGTTAAACAATATACATTTAATGAAGGAGAGAATGGTACAATTAATTTTAAAACAATACCATAATAACATTTAATCTAGTAGTTCTAAAGACTACAATTTATAATAAAACAAAGGGTGTCGCACAAAGTTACAAACAAAGAGGAGAGGTGAAGGAACTCCCAATTATAAATAGATTTGATAGCACTACGTAGTTTCGTGAAAACAGATAAAAACTAACTACTGTTCTACTTAGTGTAAAAACCATAGATAAATAAATTAATCAACAAATAAAATAAATGAAAGACAAAGGAAAACAATTAGAGATGCTATTCTGTTGGGCAGCATTTTACTCAAACAACAAAACTTTAGAAGTTCCTACTTTTGCTAATATGGCTAAGTATAACAAAGTACAAAGAGAAATTAATATTATTAGAAAAGAATTAATCGACTAATTATGAAAGTACCATACACTAAAGTAGTAATAGAAAGTGCTGGAGTTAAATCTAGTAAGAAAGTATCAACAATTGATACAGGAGAATATCAAGTTAAGCGTAGTCAAATATTAGCTGAAATCAATGCTAATAAGATTGTAATTGATAGAGATTGTTTTATTAAATCACATATGGAAAAAGTAGCTTTAAAACAAGCTAAAAGATCTTATATGTTATCTAAAACAACAGCTATTCATAACACATTAAGAGCTGAAACAATCAGTTATATTGCTAATCATCCAATGGTTTGTGGTAATTTAATATTAACAGTAATTAAATAAAAATAAAAACAAAATGAATTTATCAACACATAATAAACTAGCAATGCTTTATAGGGCATTCTATAATAAAGAAGAATTACCAAATAATTTATGTAATTATTTTTGGGCAAGCTTAATAATGCTTTTGAGTTTACCATTTCTTTGGCCTGCAATTATAATTAATAACTTTGTTGCACCATTTAAATGGAAATATAAAGATGACTGGGATGATACACTTTATGATAATCCTTATTATACAAGAGGATATAAAGAACCAATACCAACAATTGTTGGATTTTTTATAAATTGTGGATTATTTTTCTTAGGTATGTTATTTACAAAATTATTTTATAGTAGTACTTGGGAATATATGTCAGTTTATAAATTTTATATTAACGGTATAATTGGAATTATAATAGGTATTATTATAATAACATTATTTGTTAAATTATTAATTTATTTATCTAATTTAAATCCTAAATCTGAAGAACAATTAAAATTAGAAAGAACTAAAAGATATGAAAAAGATCGTTTAAAATCTATTAAATATAAACAATCTTTTAGATATTTAGTTTGGCAACGTATCATTGCCTGGAAAGAAAATAATTGTCCAATAATTCATTGGGAAAATACTAAATAATGCTTCTAAATAAACAATTAGAACTAATAACTACTAAAAACATTACATTACTTAATCCAACAATGAAAGAAATGATTTATTGGAGTAATCATAATGTATATGTTTTTATTGAGTTATTATGTAAAATTAAATAATACGTGTAAAGTCATGCTTTACTAAACTGCAATGATATATAAGCAGCGTTATAATTATCGCAAGATTATTATTCATAAGAATACGTCAAGTTCTATTTGGGGGTGATTTGGCACTTGATTACCTTACAGTCTATAATAAGCAAGTAGTGAGATGTTATCTATCACTTTAATCTATGGTTTCAAGCTCTAACAGGCACTGTTGTAATAACCAACGAAGTAGGAGGCATCGCTGATGTTCTTGCTGTTGTAAAACGTAGCTCAGCAAAAGTTATTAAATTAACACCTGCTCCAATTGCAGAACTAGAATTAGCAGCCTAGATATTGGAAAGGACAAAGGATGAGTCTAAAACATATCCACGCTTTTTGTACATATTGGAAGTAAACTAAAATGTTCTATTTTATCATAAGAAAATGATATATTCTGTAACAGAAGAAAAACAGTGCTAAACTTGTAGAAAATTATAAATATGTGGGAATAAGACGAGGGTTCGACTCCCTCCACCTCCACCAACTTTCGTATAAAAGTAATTATTGGTAGCATCCGATGTGTAATAGTGTGAAGTAACACAGCCAATAATTTTAAAATTAAAATAATAAATCAACCATGATTCGCTATCATGACCTATTGGTGCTGACCATATGTCCAATAATCTAACCTAGGAATAGATTATTAACTTGGAGGAAATCTATAATATTTAGGTAAAAGAAGAAAGTACAGAACATATTATTGGTAACAATTTTATGTAAAGCAGATTTATTATTTTATAAAACATGTTTAGGTGGCGGAAGTTAGACGCAACTCAAGAGGTAATGGATAGTGGTCGAGGTATTTATATCAGAGGACGCTTTTAGGAAAGCCATTGTGTAGGTTCATATCCTACCTTAAACACACATAAAACTATCAAAGTTATTAAAGTGAGATAGTCTATAAATGGAACAATCTACAAAGACCATTATAGTTTAAATACAGGGAATAACCAGCTATAGATGCCTGTATTTTTCATTAAATATTAATTAAACAAATAAGTTCTGTGAATGGTGCAGAATAATTTAGATCCTCATTACAAAGTTAATGTGTATAAGCTTAGAGTGTTTAATTATCTCTAGTCGACAGAGTAAACCACTTAGGATAGTCCTAGGTGGTTTTAAATTTAAAAAAAACTATGGAAATATTAAAAGAAATAAAAGATTATAAAGGATTATACAAAATTAGTAATTTAGGTGTAATTAAAAGTGAAATAACAAATAAAATTTTAAAAAATAAACTAAATAGTAAAGGATATTTTTGTGTAAACTTGTATAAAAATAAAATTTCAAAAACACATACAATACATAGATTATTAGCTGTATATTTTATAGAAAATTTAAATAAGTATCCATGTGTTAACCATATAGATGGTAATAAAATTAATAATAATTTAAATAATCTAGAATGGTGTTCATATAGTGAAAATAATAAACATGCATATGATATAGGATTAAAGAAAATGTCAGAGTATAATAAAAAGATTCTTTTTAAAAAAGTAATTGATAATAATACGAAAATTATTTATAATTCTATAAAAGAAGCCTCAATTAAAAATAATATTAATTACACTACTTTAGGATTGAAATTAAATAACAGAATAAAAAATAATACAAACTTTAAATTTTACATAGAAAATGAATAAACTATTAAATTATTATTGTACAATGCTTATTTTCTGCAAAGGTAGGCCATCAACACTATCTCAATTAAATAATTGGGAATTAAATGGTATTATATTACATATTAATAAGTATCCTCAAGGATTACTTAATGGATATTCTAAATCAGAATACATTAATGCAGTTAATTACATACTTAAATGTAGAAGTCAAATTAAGAATCATAAAATAGTAATAATAGAAACTAGATTAGCTAATAAATCATTAATAATAGCTAATGAATTATCTAATTTATTACTAAGAGCTATGATTAATACTGAACAATGTTCAAAAAGAAAATTAGTATTAACTTAAAATAATTAAAAAATGAATCAAAATGATTTAAAAAAAGGTGAAATATATTTTAGTGAAAATTATGCTAATAAACCAAATAATAATTTTATATTACAATATAATAATTCAAATAGTAATTGGTTTATTCCAGATATAACAAATAATCATAGTGTTAGAAGATTTAATTCTGGAGAATTTGTTTCTACACAAATTACAAGATTAGCAACACCTGAAGAAAGACACTGGTTAAATGAATGTATTAAAGCTGATAAATATATAACTAAAGATGAAGCTTTAAAAAGTAATAATAATTTAATACATGGTAAATATAAAATTAATGATATTGTAGTATCTTTATCTACTGTTACAGAAGCTAGATTAGTTGGAGATATGTATAAAGTATTATCTGAGTCAAGTGAACCTTATTTGTATTATCTTCTTAATTGTTTCAGTTCTCAAAGCGATCAATGGAGATTAGCAACAGATGAAGAAGTTAAAGCCTATAATAATGGTATTACAAACATTACTAAAATACCACCAACTGTTGAATCACTATTAATAGTAGGAAAATGGTATAAAAATAATGATTCAGTAGGATATATTGCAAAACTAGCACCACCTGAGAAAAATTTAAATTTTCCTTCTAATGAATACATTTATAATAATATGTATGAAAAATTAAAATATACTGGTACTTTTGGTGTTAAATGGTTAACAAATTCAATAGAAGTTCCTTTATCAGAAATTCAACAATATTTACCTGATGGACATATGGATAAGATTAGAGTTGATAAAGAAGTTATACCAGAATATGTTAAATGTATTACAAATCATATAAATGTAGGATATTTATATGATAAAATATATAAAGTAAGTTCTAGTAATGGAGATGTAATAGGTGAAGAAAATAAAAATTGGTATGGTAATATTAATGGTAAAACTACTTCTAAGTTTAAACCATCAACTAAAGAAGCTTATGATGTTCAAAATACACCTAAAGAATTAATTGTTAAATGGTCAGTTGGTACTTATATAGTATTTATTAAAGATTATGGATGTTCTATAATTGGAAATATTGATATAATAGTAAAAGGGAAAAGGGAAAATACAATAGTTTGTGAAAAAGAAAGAACTACAACCACTGATTTAGATTATGTTAAATGGTTTGCTACATTAGAAGAAGCTACTAATTTTAGTAAAACATTAAATATTGTTGATAAATCACAAAATGTAATAATACCAAAAGATTTTGGAACATTTAAAATTATTGGAGATCCTGTAACAGATTATGATAAATCATTAAGTAAATTTGAATTACATTATTGGACTGCAACAAGTGAACATAAAGTACATCCAAATAAATCAGATGATTTAGAATTTCAAACACCAGTTATATTAAAAAGTAAAAAGAGTAAAAATAAATTAATAATTATAAACCAATAAAAAACAAAACAACATGAGTACAGTAAGTAAATTTGTTCAGGCTACAATTGCCTTTTTAACAGGAGATTCTGATACAGCAACAGCTTTAAAGAATGAAAGATTAGCTAAAGCTAGTATTAATGGACAACTAAGTGCATTACAGGGTTCTCTAGTTAATGTTGAAGTAGAAGTAGAAAATGCTAAAGAAAATCTAATTAAAGCAATTTATCCTACAACATTAATTAGTAATCAACAAGGTTATTACAATAATGTAATAGGTGCTCAAGAAAGATTAACTGAAGCTGAAGAAGCTTTAGAAAATGTTCAAAAATCTATTGATTATGCTCAAGCATTGTTAAAAGATAAATTCTAAAACAAGTAACTCGTCTCATCTAATCAGGTAAGACCACCCTTTATTGGTATCGAAAGATTGACAGCGAAGTCTGTTGTGGAATAGAAGTTCGAATCTTCTGATGGGTTCAAAAAGATGTGAGGTAAAGTCATTGCTGGTTAGTATACCTCGCTAGTGATCTACAATTGACAACTATAAACTTCTCATATCGAGAAATGTTGTAAGCGTAGATAACTCACATCTTTAAAATTAAAATAAATTAATTATTAACTATCTTTACGGAAAATATAATATTATGGAAAATACGAAATATACTAAAGGGGAGTGGGTAATAAATAAACAAGCCTCCAATACAGTTCAAGTAAAAGGAACAAATAGAAGCATTGCATCGACTGGAGGTTATTCAGTTAACGGGACTGATGCTGAACTCATTTATAATGAAAATATAGCCAATGCTAAACTTATATCTGCATCTCCTGATTTGTTGGAGGTTTTGATTGAAGTAAGAAGCAAGATACAGTATGAGCAAGGTTTAAATAAGCTAAGTAAATCAGGTAAAGATTGGTCAGTTGAATTAGGACTAATTAACACAGCAATAAACAAAGCAACTAAATAACTATGGAAAATTTAACTAAAGAACAAAAAGTAGCAATAGTTTCAAACTCTGAAGAAATTATAATAGCAGTTAAAATATTAATTGCTTTAATGAGAGATGCTAATTTGAAAAAAAACATGACTATTTTATATAAATTGGATTTTGATGATTATGAGTTAAGTTTTACTAAAATCTAAATAACTATGGAAAATTTAAAGGCGAGGGAATTGAGAATTGGGAACTATGGAATTAATAACCAAGGAAATATTTTTAAAGTAAGTTGGATAAATAGCGGAATTGAAGGGTTATTAAAAACAATCCCTTTGACTGAGGATATATTAAAAGATAATTGTGGTTTTAAGTATGTAACAATGGGAATCTTTAAAAATAATAATTTTACTATAATTAAATGGAGTAATGAATGTGCAGAATACCATCAATGGAATGCAAACGGTATTGAAAGAAAAGTTGTTTATATTAAATACCTCCACCAACTCCAAAACCTATACTTTGAATTAACAAACGAAGAACTAACAATTAAATTATAAATATGAAAAGGAAAGAGGAAATAGAAACATTAGCAAGAGATTACCATTATGAATCTCAGCAAGGATTATTAAATGCAGAAATGTGTTTTTCTAGATATCAAGGTTTTGTTAAAGGTTATAGTCAATGCCAACAAGATACCGACCAACAAACTAAAGAAAAGGATTTACGCATTATTGATTTAGAGGATAAGCTAAAAATTATAAATGATTCATACTTATTGGATTCTGTACATAGCTTAAATCGGAATAAAGAACTTAGGGAGGAAATCGAGAGGTTGAAGGAAAGTAAATGGATTAGTGTGGAGGAGAGATTGCCAGAAGATTATGTGCCATACTCTTATACCGAGACAAAATATTTAGTTTACACTGAACAACCAACTGGTTTTTTTATTGAAATGGCAGAATGGTTTACGTCTGATTGTGAAGATGTTAAATCACATTTTAATATAGAAAGACCATACTCAGGATATGATATTAATATCACCCATTGGCAACCACTACCTAACAATCCTATCTAATGAAAACACTACCAATCTGCCAAATAATAACACTTAATAAATAAATATGGAATTAAAAGATATACAAAAAGATAAGTATTATGTAGCTTATTATGATGATTTAATGTTAGATAAAATAGTTACAAAAAGTCATAAAGATTCTAATTTTCATAATAGTCATGGTATTTCTTTAAGACAAAAATCATATTATAGCAATAATTCTTGGGCTTGTAAATCACATATTCGTTTAGCTGAAACTGAAGAAATTTATTGGTTAGATTGTTGTATTAAAAAAAATACATATATATCTTACGAAGAAGCGATGAAATTATTTAATAATGAATCTATTAAAACCGGAAATCCTGTTGAATTAACAAAAATATATAAAAGATTATTAAATATTAAATAAAAACTATTATGAGAAAGAATAAATTACAAAGACAACCTTTATCTGAAGCTCTAAAACAACAGGCAGCTTTACATAAGAAATACTTAGAGTATTCTAAATTAACTTTAGAAGAATTAGAAGAGTTATTTCCTAGATTAGGGGGTAACTATCGTCAAGTATGCTTAGAAGTAGCTAAAGAGAAGATTAGGGCTTTATTAGCTAATAAACCAAATGAAGAATTAGAAGGAGATGTTAAATAAAATACATAAAATACATTCTTTTTATACCTACAATAATAAAAATTATACTATTTTTCAAGATTCGTGGTTATCAGAAAATGATATTGTTGAAAATATTAATACTAAACAAATTCATAAAATTATAGAATGTCTTTATACCGATGCTTGTGGTTTACAAAATCCAAAAGATAATTGGGTTAGAAGAGGACCATATGAACCAAAAAAATCTGCAGTTATATGTAAACCACCTATTATTGATTTAAATTCTTTATATGAACAAAGATTTAGTGTATCTAAAACAGAAACAAAAACTTTTTTAGAATGGTTTTTAATATTAAGAAAAAATACACATTTATATTTCACAGATTAAAATTAAAATATGTTAAATAGTTCAGAATTACACGATATATTAAATAAACCTAGTCCTTATCCATTAGAGAAGATTAGTGTAATTGTTAACTATATCTTTGATAAAACTAAAGAAGATATATCAGCAGTACCAATAAGAAGTCCTGAACATATAGGACAAACAATGTTAATGGATGCTATGTATACTGTAGCAAAACAATATTATAAAAATGGAGGAAAGTAAGTGGCAAAATTTTGAAATATGGAAGCCAATAATAGGTGGAGAGAATAAATACTACATTTCAAATACTGGAAAAATTAAAAAATTTTCAATTACAAAAAGATCTACTGATAAAATTTTAAAAAAAACCATAAATTCAAAAGGTTATTATCAAATTAGTAAAAAAGGATTAATTAAATCAACAGGTTTATTACACAGATTGTTAGCAATACACTTTATTCCTAATCCTAATAACTATAAATGTGTTAATCATATTGATGGTAATAAATTAAATTACTCATTAGATAATTTAGAATGGTGTACTCATTCTCAAAACACAACACATTCTTATAAAATAGGATTACAAAAAACAAGTAATAAAAGAATTTTAAAAATTAGTAAAAAAGTACTAAATATTAAAACTTTAGAAATTTATAATTCTGCAAAAGAAGCTGCATTTAAAAATAATTTAAATTATAATACTTTGATGTGTAGATTAAACGGTAGTATTACAAATAATACAAATTTAAAATATTTAGAAAATGAAAACTAAGTGGCAAAAAGTAATATTTGATGTTGAAGTTTATCCAAACTGTTTTCTCTGTGCTATACAAGATGTAGATACTAAAGAGAAAATAGTTTGGGAAATTTCTGATAGAACAAATGAATATGATAATATTGTTAATTTCTTTAAGAATTTTAATCAATATTTAATTTCATTTAATGGAATACATTATGATAATTGTATTATAATGTATATTATCCACAATAAACTAGATAATGTTGAAGATTATCTACAAAAACTAAAAGATTGGTCAGATTATATAATACATAATGACTTTTGGTGGAATGATAGAGAATTAAGTAAGTATAAATACCATAATAAATGGATAGACATCGACTTATTTCTATATTGGAGTAAAATGCTTAGATTAAGTAAAAAATTAAGTCTTAAGGGACTTGCTATTCAACTTAATTATCCTGTAGTACAGGAATTACCATTTGATCCAGCAATGAGCTTAAATCATGCTCAAATTGATGAATTAAGACATTACAATAGTGTACATGATTTGGGTATTACTCAATTATTATATGACAACATGCTTAATGAAGTTAAATTAAGACAATATATTAGTGAAACTTATAATTTAAAGTGTTTTAGTTGGGATGCACCTAAAATGGCATCTGAGTTGTTATTACAAGAATATTGTAAATTAACAAACCAGGAACCCAAATATGTTAAATCACTTAAATTTGAACATAAAAATAAATTAGAATTACCAGAAATTAACTTTCAAATGGATTGTTTTAAAGATTTATATAATGAAATGTCTGATTCTTTAAATGAATTTAGTAAAGAAATTATAATAATTAATAACAATACAAGACTAAAACTAACTTATGGTAAAGGTGGTTTACATAGTGTAAATAAAAATGAATCTTATTTTGAAGATTGTGATAATTGCATTGTTACAAGTGATGTAGCTAGTTTATATCCAAATCTTATTATTAATTATAATCTTTTAAGACAACCTGAAGTATTAAAATTATATACTAATGTTAAATCTGATAGGATTGAAGCTAAAAGAAATAAAGATAAATCTAAAGATGCTCTATTAAAGTTAATTCTTAATTCAACATCTGGTATGATTGATAATCAATATTCTTGGTTATATTATCCAGAAGGAGCAATGAAACTTAGATTAATGGGACAATTAATTCTTTCATTAACTATTGAAAGATTAGTATTAGCTGGTTATCAAGTAATTAGTGCAAATACTGATGGTATTGAAGTTATTGTACCACAAGATAAATTAATGGATTATCGAGATATTGTTAATCAAGTTGGTAATGAATTTAATTTAGAATTTGAACATGAAACATATAAAAAGATTATTTATATGAATGTTAATAATTATTTAGCTCAAACTGAATCTAAACTTAAACAAAAAGGTTTATTTGTTGAGAAACCCGAACTTGGAAATAGTGTAGATTATCTTATTATACCTAAAGCATTAAAAGCTTATTATATTGATAATATACCTATTAAAAAGTTTGTTGAATCACATACTAATATATTAGATTTTTGTTGTAGTCAAAAAGTAGATAAGTCTTATCATATTACTTGGACTAATCCTCAATTTGAAACTAGTAAACAACAAAGATTAAATAGATTTTATGCTTCAACTAAAGGTGGTTATATATTTAAATGTAGAAATGGTAAACAAAATCATTTATTAAAAGAATCTGGAGTAATGATTTACAATAATCATAATCCTAATGTATTTCCTACAGATATTAATTATAAATTTTATATTGCACAAATTAATAAGATTATAATAGAGATAAATAATAAAAATCAATTAAATTTATTTTAAAATGGAAAGATATGTAAAAAACATTAAAAAATGGTTTAATGAAAATTCTGAACTAGGTAAAATTTATGATACAAGTAAACCATTTCCTACACATTTAGATTATTGTAAAGATGAAACTTGGGAAAATGTGTTATTAGATGATAGATATCATTTAAATACATCAGGTTGGAAAACATGGTTTATACCTGCTACTGAAGAAGAGTATAATATACAAGAGAGTATAGATGTAATTAAACCGATTATTAATGAAGATTTATCATATTTAATTCCAATTTTAAAAAACCACAATATAATATGAAACAAGAAGATTTAATAGTTGGTGCTTGGTATAGACAAACAGATAAAAATAATGTTTTTGGTAAATTAGAAACTTTAAAAGGTTTAACTAATAATTATTTTCCGTCTAAAGAATATATTGTAGGTACTAACTATGATAATACAGGTAATTTTTTTGCGTGGAATATAGATAATTTAATACAAGTAAATTTAGAAGAAATTCAAGAGTATTTACCAGATAATCATCCTGATAAAATGTTAACTTTTAAACAATTTGATAACTTAGAACCATTATTAAAAATATTAAATGAAATAAAATTAGATAAAAATGTTTAAGAAAGATGAATATATAGTATGTTTAAATACCCCGGATTTGGATCCTTCTTTTCCAAAAAATTATATTTTTAAACAAAGAGAAGATTTAGAACATCTTCGTTGTGAAAAAGATTTAACAAATTATCCTAATGGTTGGAGTTATATAACTTTTAATAATTTGGGAAAATATTCAGATTGGAGATATGCAACTATTGAAGAAGCTCAACATTATGAACTTATCGGTAAACCTTATGATGTAACTACATTACCAGAGTTTATATTACCAGATAATTGGTATATTTTAGTTACTGAAGAAAATGCTACAGATGTTTTAACATGGAGATTTGAAGATAGTTATGAAATAAAAGATAATATTACTTTCTTAGATAAGATTGTAGGAATGGATATTGATGGATGCAAAGGACATAATCCTAAAGATCAAATTAAATCAAAAGATGGTTATGACTTTGGTAATGAAATTACTTATAAACAATTTAAAAAATATGTACTTAAAGTTGATGATAAACCAGTAGAAAAAGAAGACTTAAGTTATTTAATTCCATTTTTACATAATCTAAATATAACTTAATATGAAAGAAAAATATAAATATGTTAAAATAATTAAAAAATCAGAAATTGAAACTGTTTGGTATAATGATAAAATTGGTAAAATAGTAAAAATTAATGCTAGAAAATTAGAAGATAGTTGTTTTAAAGTATTAGATTTTACTTGTAATAATCATTTAGGTGTATTTGTTTCACCTGATATGTTTGAATACTCAACAAAAGAAGATTATGATAATCAAAATCAATTTATATTACCTGAAAAGTGGTGTGTAAAAGATACTTTTGATGAAAAATCTAATGGGTTATACGAATATGCAAATATTAATGGAGCAAGACCACCTTATGGAATTTCTAAAGTATCACATTATTATCATTTTCCATCTTTTAAAAACTGTACTACAGCAAGTAAAATAGAAGAAAATTATATTGAAATCACTTTAGATCAATTTTTAAAATATGTATTAAATAAAGAACCAATTAAAGAAGATATGACTGCGTTAATTAAATTACTTGAAGGATTATGACAATAGAAGAAGCACAAGAAGAATGTAAAAGAAGATTTCCTATTGGTTGTACTTATAAAGATATTACTAATGGAAATATACATGTATTAAAAAATGATTATAATGTTTATAGTATTATAAATCTTGATCTAGTACAAGCACATAATGGAGCAGGATTATTATATGATAATCGTAATGGTGAAAATATCTTTGCAAAATTAATTTCATATCCTGAAGGTTATGTAAGACCTGAAGAATCCGAACCAATAAAAGATGATCTTGAACCACTTGCTAAATTACTTAAAGAAATAACTTAATATGGATTTTAAAGATGAATACGTAGAAATAATAATAGATGAAAGTTGTTTTAAACAAGGTGAAATATTAAAAAAGGAATATTATAATAATGGTACTAATGATTGGAGATTTGTATGGCCAGACGATTCCGGACAAGTATATAATAAATCATATAAAAATCATTTTATACCTTCAACATTGAAAAAATATAATAAATATTGGGGAAATCCAATTGAACCAGAAACACCAATAAAAGATGATTTATCTGGATTAGTTAATTTATTTCAAAAACTTAATATAACATGAAAAAAGAATTTGAATTACCTAAATATTGGTATTTAAAAATAACACCTAATATATTAGATGAAGTTAACCATTTTAGAATAAATATTGCAAAATATTCTATGGGTAATATAGATGATAAACGATATCCTTTATTATACGAAGATGGTTCTGGTGGATCTCCACCTACTAATAAGTACCAAGTTGAACTTAGTTTATCTGATTTTAGACAATATGTATTAAAAACTTCAGTTGTTGAACCAATTATAATTAATGAAGATTTAACTTATTTAGGCAAGTTTTTAAAAGATTTAAATATAACATAATGGAAGAAGTAATACACGTAGAAACACAAGAAGAATGGGATATTGTTACTGAACATTATAAGTTAGATTGGCATCGAATTTCTACATTTGATAATTATAAAAGTAAGACTTGTATAAAAGCACCAAATAATCAATATGGAAGACTTGATTATTATTTAAGTGAGGGTTTAAAAGTAATTGAATTTAAAGAGTGGTATAAATTAATAAATAAAAATGTAAATATGAAAGAAAAAGGAATGGAAGAATTAATGTTAGATGTTTTGAATAAAACCTATGACAATCTATTATTAAGAAGAAAAACAGTTCCACTGTTTATGTCAAATCCTGGTATGGGTAAGTCTACACTTATCAGAGAATTTGCTGAAAAAAAAGGTGTTAAAATGGTGAAAATAACACTTAGTACTAGAATGCCTAATGAAGTTACTGGAATGGTAATGCCTGATTTAGCAAATAATGCAGCAGCATTGTTAGATAGTCATCAATTGACTAATTTAAAAGATGGTGATATTTTATTCTTTGATGAAGTATTTAATGGTGTTCTAAAACAAACATTAGATGCATTTCTAAATCTTTTAGAAGATAGAATGTTACTTAGTGGTAGAAAGTTAGCAGATGTAATGATTATTGCAGCAAGTAATCCACAAGGTTTAATTACTTTAACTCCTCAAATTAAAGAAAGATTTATTAGATATGATCTAAAGTTTGATGGGCCAGAATTTCAAGTATACTTGAAAGATAAATACGGTATGCCTGAATCTATTTCACATCATATAGTAACGTTAATTAATAAAGAAAAGTTTGAACAAGCAGCCTGGGATTATTTAACACCAAGAAGTGTAGAAAAAGCAATAAATCAAATTGGATGTGATTTACAAAGTCCATATAATGATTTACTTCTTCCATTTCTTAGTAGTGAGATAGAATCACCAATTGATTTAAAAAGTCTTAGTATAAAACAAGGTGAAAAAGTAGAATATTTAAAATTTTTAAAATTAATAATAAAAAACAAAAATGATACAGAAAATCAAAAGCAAAAGAGTGGAGTTGCCTCCAATATTCTTAATTGAGAATGAGGAGGATTTTAAAGAGTTACCTAAAGGTATTCCTTATATCGTAGGTAAACAATCAGAATTAAGTTTTATTACTATATTCTTGGAATTTCAAGTATTGTACAAATCTTGTATGAATACTCAAATTCCAATTAAATGGTTAGAATGCTTAAAGAAAATTGGATATAGTTCCAATAAAAGTTATGAATTACATTCAGGTGGATCTTATTGGGAATCTGGAACTGGTAATTATACATTAAGTATCGATAACTTTGTAGAAGATCAATATTTTGTTGATTTTGATAGATTATCTGATTTAAAAGTTTTACCTAAATGGTTAGATGATATTAAAGAGTCTATTCAAACTAATATTATTGATGAGGTTACTTTTGATCCAACCGCTTTTAATAAGCAATTAGGTTTAAATGTGGGTTCTAGTGGCATCAAGCATAATATGAAAAATCTATTAATATTAGATATTTCATCATCTATGCCTAAATCAGTAGTATTAAGTATTACAAATTTAGCTAAATTAATGTCTAAGAAGTTTTACGCAGATGTAATTTTAACAGGTGTACGTTCATATCTAATAGATTATGAAGATGTACCTAACACTGACATTGTAGGTTCTGTAAAGGAATACGGTGGAGGTAATGAAGGTGAAATGTATATGGAAATTGTAGCACAACATAAAGAGTATAACACAGTTATATCTTTTGGTGATAATGATTGTCCAGATAATTGTCGCAATGGTAAAAACCTAGTAAACAACTTCCAAGTTGAGACATTGTATTCTTTACATACTGAAAGTTCTAGTAGTAATATTACAGGTTATGCTAAGGCTTTTAAACCAAAAACAACAAACGTAGTAAAAGATTGGTTAAACACAATCAAATAATAATAACATCAATAAATAATAACAATTAAAACAAAAAACAAAATGGAATTTTTAACATCAAAAGGATTAGATTTAAACGCAGCAGGTTACTTAATTAGTAAAGACACTAAAAAACCAGTAAATCATGCAGAATTTGTAAAACAACAACAAGCAGCAGAATATACTGTTAAATTAGCAGAAGCTATTAAAGATAAAAACTTTAAATCTGAAAAAGTAGATAACTTAGATGCTATTAAAGCTGAAGTTCGTGCTGCTATGAGTAATAATACAAGAATGTATGTTGCAGAACCAACTAAACCAACTAGTAAAGTACAAGATGAGTTAGTTAAATATGCATTAGATTTCTTAGATTTTGAAGATTCTAAATCTGAATCTGCAGAAATCAACAAATTAATGAATGAATTTAACACAATTAATGATGTTGAATCAGTTGGAGATTATTTCTCTGAAGGTGTGGTAAAATTAAATGCAATTTATAGTATTAAAACTATTTTAGCTGCAATTAAAATTACTTACAGTAAATTAAAATAATCTAAATATAATAGGTGTTCTCATGTGTTCGAGAGGAGAATTAAATGAACTAATCAATGTCAGCCTATTTATTTTTAAAACAAATTAAATGAAAATATTAAAATTAATTATTGTAGTTTTATTTTTTACAAGTTGTAATGTTGGTTCAACAAAAATGTTATCAATATATCAAAAAGCTTACCCAAAAGGTACAGTTTATGTAACTTACACAAAAGATGTAATAGTTATAGATTCACTAAACAATGTTTGGTTTATTTTACCATTTAAATCAAATGGTAGTATTTCAAGTATAGTTAAAATAAAATAAAATAAAATGAAAAAACAAGTTAACGATTTAATTGCAATATTAAAAAAACAAGATATACAAGGATGTATTACAGGTAGTTGTATGTTAGATTATTTTGAAGGTGCTGATGTAGATTTATTTTGTTATGATGAACAAAGTTTTACAGCATTATTATACTACATGAAGTACGATCCAATGTTTACAATTCTTGATCCATTAGAACTTCATAAATTTAATGATTACACTAAGAATGGAAAATCTTCATTAGATTCAATTGGATTAGTTACTATAAAGTTTAAGTATAATCTATGTATTGATGCCAATATAACTTTTAAAAAGTTTCATAAAACAATATTCGATGTTCTTAGTAATTTTGATTTAGATATAATTACTACAGGATATGATATTAAAACTGGTAAGATTATTTCATTAAGAGAATCTACTGATAAAGTAGGTACTTGGAATAAATGGAATAAAACATTTTATCAATCAGACTTTTGGTCTACAAAACGTCTATTAAGACAATTTGAACGTGTAGTTAAATACACGGAAAGAGGATATGATTTAACCTCAGTTACAGATAAATATATTTCAATAGTAGAAGAAATATTATTAACTGAAAACTTTTATAAATCTGAAAAGGGTACGAAATACTTTACTGATACCATCGAACAATTTGAAGTTGTATTAAAAATACTTCAAGTTTGGAAAAGAGATTTAAAGATGACACCTGAACAAATATTAACATTAAGAACATTAATTTAATGAATTTAAATAAAACACAAATACAAGCATTAGCTACTAAATTTTATAATGAAATTAGTGCTAAAATAGATAAAGAAAATGCTATAAATTTTAAATCAAAACTTGAAACATTTAGAGCAGATTACAATAAAGGTATTAAAATATTAGATAAAAATCCTTTTATTAAAAATATTGATATTAATATTGATAGTACACATATTGCTGAATTAAAAAGAAATATGACATTTGAACATTATAGTACTAATTATAATTTTAAATATGTAATTAAAGATAAAAAAGAAATTAAAAAATCAGATATTGAATCAGATATAATTTTAGCTACAATTGATAGTCAATCAGTTGAAGATATTATGAAAGTATTAACTAACAAATATAAATAATATGTCAGAAATTGATAATTTATTAGCAGAATTACGTAATATGAAAGCTAATACACCTAGTTTTAATCCTAAAGAAGTTTGGGATGGTATTGCAGAAAGAAAAGATTGGAGTTCATTAGGATTCAAATCTAAAGAAGAATTTGAAAAATTCTTAAGTGATAACCCTTATGGTAATTTATAATATGAGAAATTTTATAACAGAAAATAATCTATCTTTTGAACAAGGTTCAAGAAATAGTACAGTGGTAACTTTAATTGGTTATGCTCAATTTAAAGGTTTAACATCTCAAGAATTAATTGATATTTTAAATCCAGAAATAACTAATGATATTTTTATATTAGAAGAAATAAATCGTTTGTGGGATTACTGTAAAGTTAATAATTACAAAGCTTGGTGGAAATCTGAAGATTCAAAATTACAGTATACTTTCTAATGAAACAATTATTATTAAATTGGTTACTTAAAGATATAACTAGATTTGAAGTTATTAATCATGATTGTACAAAATATGAAATTGGTAGATTAGTAGTTCATACTAAATCTAGATTTTTAAGTTATAATGGTAAATATGAAGTAATTGGTTCATTACAAGATGATAATAAAACTTTAAAAATATTTATATGAAATCATTTTTGCTCAAAGATAAGCGGCCCACAATCAAATGGGGTATGCTTAAAGATGAAACATACTTTGAAGGTGAAGTACCTGAAGGTTATGGATTGGCGATTTCACCTCATGATCCATATATCATCTTAGATATTGATAGACATGGAGAAATAGATGGTTTTGATAATATACCAGAAGATATAACTAAAGAATTATTGGGTCATTTTAGATATGCTACTAAAAATAATGGTAGCCATATTTGGTTTAGGTATTCTGGTACTAAAAAGTTACTTAATAAAACTTCAGGTAAAGGTCTGGATTTAAGAACTTCAAATGGTTATGTAAAATGGTACTTAGATAATGATATTAGAAGTTATATTCATTTAGTAATGGATACATCTCCTAAATTAAATATATTCTTAGAATCATTGTTTCAAGGTGTAAAACAATTATAATATGAAAAAATGGATATTACCTAAAGAATGGTATTTAGATAAAACAAGTGATTCAAATGAAATGAAAATTATTTTTGATTGGATGCAAACACAACTTGGTGGAGATCATTGGGAATTAAAGTATGCTTCTGAATATCATTTATTTTGGAAAAATAGAAAAAATTATCATCCAAATGGTACTAAAAACATGAATAGATTAAAAGATTGTACTTTAATTACATTTGAACAATTTCATAATCATGTAGTTTTAGGTGTAGAACCATATAATGAACCAATTGAAAATGAAGATTTATCTTATTTAATACCTATTTTAAAAAAACACAACATAATATGACAGAAGAACAAGTAAAAAGAATTTCAGAATTATATAAACTTAAATCTGAATTATTAGAAGATTTATCTAAACTTACAGGTAACGAATATTCATTTAAATTAGGTGTTCAAACTAATGAATTTTATAGTGCATATGGACCAGCTATTCTTAAATGTTCTGATATTATATCTAAAGAAATAAAAGAAATTGTATTAATTAAAATACAATTAGAAATAGATAAAATTGATTTAGAATTAAGTAATATTAAATGTGTATAATATGAAAGAAGAATTTCCAATAGGTACTTGGTATTTAAAAATAGATGATGAAAATAGAGATATAGTTAATAATTGGAGAATTAATATTATTAAATACTCTGAAAGACCTTGTAAATATAAATATATATCTGAAAATGGAATAGGTGATGATATTGGTCCAAATGATGGGTTTAATACTGCAGAAATAACCACTTCTCAATTTAAAGAATATGTACTAAATATTAAAGAAGAACCTATACCAATTATCAATGAAGACCTAACATATTTAAAAGATATGTTAAATAAATTAAATATAAAATAAATAAAACATGGAAAATCAATTAAACAATGTAACTAAGGTTACTAAAACAGCTAAGACTGTATCTAAAGCAGAATTAACAGCAATGGTAGATTCTGGATCTAAGAAAGAACAAATTGCAGAATATTATGGATTAAATATTGCTCAAACAACTAAGTTGTTAAAATCAGCTAATTTAACTATTCGTAAATTTCATGCTCCAGCATTTAATTTGGTAGACTAAAATGTTACGTGAAGACATTCAAAAGTTAGCTTTAAATAAAACATTAAATCAAAGAAGATGTAGTTTAGCTTTAAGTGGTGGTGCTGGAAAAACTTTAATAGGTTTACAACATATGTCACAGCAACCTAAAGGTTTTAAATTTTTAGTTGTAGCTCCAAAGAAATCTATATTTCAATCTTGGAAAGATGATGCTAAAAAGTTTAACTTTGAATATCTTCTTAAACAAATTACATTTTCTACTTATTTATCTTTAACTAAACAATCATCTGAATATGATGTAATTTATGCAGATGAATGTCATAATTTAAAGTTATCTAAAAATGCTTGGTTAAGTAAATTTAAAGGTAAAATATTAGGATTAACCGGAACACCACCTAGAGATAATAAATCAGAAAGTGGTTTTATGGTAGATAAATACTGTCCTGTAATATATTCATATAATACAGATGAAGCAGTAGATCATTCTATATTGAATGATTATAGAATAGTTGTACATTACGTACAATTAGATCAAATAAAGAATATTAAGGTTGTGAAACCTCAAGCAACCTGGATGACTAGTGAAGTAGCAATATATAACTATTGGTCTGGAAGAGTGGAGAAATCCTTTGGTAAAATGAAACAAATAGCAGCTATACAACGCATGAAGGCTATGCAAGGTTTCTTAACTAAAGAATCTAAAGCTAAAAATCTTCTTAATGACATAGGACAATTTAGTAAATGTCTATGTTTTGCAAGTACTCAAGAGCAATCAGCTAGAATCTGTCCAACAACTTATCATTCAAAGAATAAGTTCTCAGAATCAAATTTAGAGTCTTTTAAAACAGGTAAATTATTAAAATTATGTGCTGTAGAACAACTATCAGAAGGAATTAACATACCTAATCTTAAATATGGAATAATTATGCACTCTTATGGCAATGAGAGAAAAGCTAGTCAAAAGATATTTAGATTTCTTAGATTAAATCCTAATGAATGTAGTACTATTCATATACTATGTTATAAAGATACAATTGATGAACAATGGGTTAAATCAGCTTTAGAGGGATTTAACCAAGATAAAATTATGTACTTATGATTGAAACAATTAGTGTAGACTTAAACAAATTATATGCTAATAAACTCAAACTAGAAGATTATTTCATTTTATATTGTTTAGTCAACCAAGAAGAAGAATTATTAGTCAAATACACTACTAATTGTAGAGGTATTGATACTAATGTTTTTCAAAGATTAAGAGATTCTGGATTTATTGTCTTAACAAATGAAATTGATATAACATTTAGTACGATAAGTACAACATTAGAAGCTAAAAAGCTATTTAATGTAGGAGATAATCAACAATTTGATACTTTATTCAAAGAGTTATTATCTACTTATCCTAAAAGTGTTAAAAGAATTACTGGTGGTACAAGACCATTACATAATGATTTAGTTAGATGTAAGAAATTATATAAAACAACGATATTAGGACCATCTTCGTTTTTAAACATAGAATTACATAAAAAGATTTTATTATGCGTGCAAAAGTACTATAGGGATCATTTGAAAGACAATAAACAAGAATTTATGCAATTATTAGCAACATTTCTTTCCCAGAGAACCTGGGAACAATATTTAGATGAAGTTAGTAATATTCAAGAATTACCTAAATCCAACGTAGATTATGACGCAATTTAAGCAGAGAATATTAAAAGGATTATCAGGAGAATATCAAGGATTAGCTAACGGATTTGATAGAATTAATAAGTATATATATAATACACAACGAGGTTGTTACACTTTATTGGGTGGACTTTCAGGTAGTTCTAAAACAACACTTTGTGATTATATATTGTTAAATAGTATGCAAGATGCTAATGCTAAAAATATACCATTTAATGTTACTTATTATTCTTGGGAAATTGATGAAATGAGTAAAAAAGCCAACTGGTTATCGGTATTAATTTATAATAAATATGATATAGTCATATCTCCTCAAACTATTAAAGGTTTAGGTGATTCTAGATTAACAGAAAATGAACAAGAAATTGTTTATTCAATGTTACCAGAATTAGAAGATTTATTTTCAAAAATAACTTGGCATTGGACACCAATCAATCCTACAGGATTATACACAGAGTGGTGGAAAACAATGTCAGCAAAAGGTAAGTTTACTACTGTACCTTATATTGATGAAGATGGAAATGCTAAAGATAGAATAACTGGTTGGGTAGCAGATAACAAAGAAGAATACAATATTGTAGTATTAGACCATTTAGCACTTGGTAGATTAGAAAGAGGATTTACACTTAAACAGAATATTGATAAAATATCTGAGTATATTGTAGGATGTAGAAATATGTTTAATATGACATTTTATATTGTAGCTCAATTTAATCAAGGTTTAAGTAGTGTAGAGAGATTAAAGTTTAAAGGTGCTGACATTAGTCCACAACAAACGGATTTTAAAGATTCTACTTCTCCTTATCAAGATGCTGATGTAGTACTTGGTTTACTAAATGCCTATAAAATGGATTTAGAAACTAGTTTAAATTACAATATTAAAGTTGATGGATTTCCAGGTAATTTAAAAGGTAAATACAGACTTCTTAAGATAATTAAGAATAGATTAGGTCAAGATAATATATCCATTGGATTATATACTAAACCTGAAGCTGGTTACTTTGAAGAATTACCTAGAGAAATGACAACAGAAGATTATCAAAGATATTTAAATAAATAATATGGGAAGAATTATATTAGCAATCGGTAATCCTGGTTCAGGAAAATCAAGAGCTATTTTGAATTTAGATGAGAATACAACTCTATTAATTAAACCTAATAGAAAAGAATTACCTTTTAAAGGTGGTGCTGTGAAATACAGTGTAGAAAAAGGCAATGTTGTTAATTGTGGTACTTTTCCAGAGCTTAAAAGTTTATTGACCAAAGCTAATGCTGGAACCAAATTTAAAACAATTGTTATTGAAGATTTTACTCATTTTTTAACTAATAGAGTTATGGCAGACTCTAAGATTAATGGTTTTCAAAAGTGGAGTGATTTGGCCCTTGATGTATTTCAAGGACTTATTAAAATGGAAGAACAATTACGTGATGATTTAAATGTGATAGTGATAGGACATACTGAAAGAAGTACTAATATGAATGGTGATACTGAAATTACTCTACAAACTGTAGGTAAATTATTAGATAACCAAATCAAAATACCTTCTTACTTTACTTATGTTCTACATGCTGATGTGAAAGAAGTGAATGGAAAAATGGAATATTCATTTTTAACTAATTATGATGGATTAAGATTAGCTAAATCACCGGAAGGTTGTTTAGAAAAATTTGAACCAAATGACTATAAGTTAATATTGGATAAAATAGCAAAACATCAATTAGGGGAATAATATCTTCTATAAATTTAAATCATTAAAAATATAAAATTATGTACGGTTTTGAAAACGCAGAAGTATCTAAAGGTAATTACAAAGAAACAATTAAACCAGGAATTAATCTAGTTAAAGTTGTTAAAATTGAAAACGGTTTAAGCTCTAAAGCTCAAGCTCCACAATTAACTATTACAGTAGAAGATGCACATGGTGCAGAATTAGCTAATAGTTATTCATTAAATACAACAATTAATCCTGGTAAAAAAATGTCTGGATGGGATGTAACTAAAAATGCAATCTTATCAATAGTTGCTGCAGCTAATTCATTAGATGAAGCTTCTGCTAAAGCTAAAATGCCTAATGCTAAATCTGCTGAAGAATTAGCTCAAAAATTAGCAATGTTAGTTGTTGGTAAAGAATTTAGATTAAAGGTTACTGGTGAAGAAAAGATTTCTCAGAAAGGTACTAAATATGTAGCTTCATCATTTGGTAATGGTGTATTCTGTGAATCTAAACAAGTAGCTGAAACTGAAAGTAAGTTATTCTTTAATGCTGAGAAAAACATTAAGAAACTAGCTATTGAACCAGCTAGTACTACTACAGATACTACATTCAGTAGTCCTGCAGCTGATTCAGTTGTATTTTAATAATTAAGTAATAATAAAGTAAGGTACCCGTATTGCGAAGTAGGGCTAAGTTAGATACAATTTCTTCTGCAAGAAGTAGAATGCCTTACCTATTATTACTTATTAAATTTTAATCTATGTTCAACTTTGATAATGCAAGTTTACAAATAACAAAAGATGAAATACTTAAATATATTACAGAGTTACAAATATTAGAAAGATATTGTGCTAATTATAAAGAGATAGATACTAGTTTTAAATCAGAATTTTATTCAGATAAAAATGCTAGTTGTAGAATATTAATTAGTGGAAATGGAATACCTTATTACAAAGATTATGGTAATGGAGATTATTTTCTAGCATTTGATTATGTAAGTAGAAAGTATGGATCTAATTATCATGAAACTTGTAATATCATAGCTAATGACTTTGGATTAAAGAGAACTAATTTAAATGTAACACCTCAATTATTATTGAGTAACGACACTCCTAAATTAGTTAAAACTAAATCTAATATTCAAGTAATTGTTAAACCATTTAGTTTAATAGATTATGATTATTGGTTACAATATGGTATTTCTTTAACTACATTACAATTCTTTAATGTTAAAGCTGTAAGTCATGTTTATCTAAATAAAGGAGATAAACATTATGTATTTGAGTATAAAAATAGTAGTCCTTTATATTCTTATAAGTTCTTTAAAAATGCTACAGAATATCTTAAAATCTATAATCCTTATTCGATTACTAAAGAAGGTAAGTGGTTAAGTAATGTAGGTTCAGATTGTTTGCAGGGTTATGATCAATTGCCAGCAACAGGAGATTTGCTTATTATTACTAAAAGCTTAAAAGATGTTTTATGTTTTTATGAGTTAGGTATATCAGCAGTAGGATTACAGGCTGAAACTAATAAGATGAGTAAGAAGTCTTTTGATGAGTTAACTAATAGATTTAAACGAGTTATTTTACTATTAGATAATGATGATCAAGGTTATAACTCAACTTGTGAATTCTTATTAACTTACGATATAGAGTTTTTATTTATACCTACTGAAAAAGATATATCGGATTATGTCAAAAAATACAGCTTAAAAAAAGCTGAAAAATTAATTAAAAATAAATTATTATGAAAAATATTTGGATTCTAAGTTTAATAGTGTGTATATTTACATGTGTGGTAACAATATTATGTATACTATCATATCATTTTATATTTGCTAGTATAAATTTCATATTAGCAATTTGTAACTTTTCTTTTGTTATAATTGGTTTAGAAAATAAAAAATAAAATGACAAATTTAACCTGGACAGAATTTTGTGATAAGTATTCTCCAATAAAGAATACTTTAGAAAAAGATACTCCCGTAGATGGATTCTTATTCTTAGATAAAGATCAAATTAGTGATATTCCTTTGGGAAGAATATGGACATTAATTGAAGATACGATAAAAGATGATATGTATATTACTAATGGAGCTAGAGTAATTAATGCTCATGGTTGGTTAGTAACTAGAGAATCATGGGAGTTAGATGAATTAACTGAAGTCAGACTTGTTGAAGCTGATATAAAACAAGAAGAAGAATAATTATGGAAATAGCAATAGATTTTGATGGGACTTGTGTAACTCACGCTTATCCTAAAGTAGGTAAAGATATTGGAGCTTTAGATATTTTAAAAAAGCTAATTGAAAATAAGCATAATCTAATACTTTATACAATGCGAAGTGGTAAAGAATTAGACGATGCTATTAATTGGTTTAAAGAAAATAATATTAAACTTTACGGTATTCAATTTAATCCTACACAGAAAGATTGGACTAGTAGTAATAAGTGTTATGCTCAATTATATATTGATGATGCAGCACTTGGATGTCCATTAAGTATAGATTTAACAATTTCAAATAGACCATTTGTAAATTGGGTAATAGTAGAATCTTTATTATTAAATAAAGGAATTATATGATGGAGAAAATTAAAATTAGTTTTGAACCAAATGAGATTTGGAATAATGAAGACTTTAGACAATTAATTAAAGCCTTAAATGAGAATGATTATTCAGCTAAAGGATTTGAATATGAATTATGGATTATTACTACTAATAGTAGTTTAGCATATATCAATGCAATAGCTACACAGTATAATATTCCTAATGATAGAGTATTAATGGCTTTAAATGATTCTACTAAAGTAGGATTAATTACATTAAATACAGATATTCATTTTGATGGAGATTATACAATAATTCATTCATTAGAAACTACTAAAACACATGGAATATTTGTTGATCGTAAGATTGCTTATAATGCTATGGGTTTAAAGTATATTAAAGATTTAGATACCTGGACAGGTATTATAATAAGAGAAAGAGATGGTGAGAAGACTAAACCCTGTTAAAGCTAGATTTAAAGTTGGACCTAAACCTAAAAAGAAAGCAGTTCCTCATGGAGTACCCGTAGTTCATGATGGAGTTCAATTAAGATCTGGATTAGAGAAAATATGCTATCAGGCTTTACAGAAAGCTGGTATAACAGACTTTAAATATGAAGATGATATATTTGAACTACAAGGTAAATTTGAAGCAACAGGAAGTTGTTATCAGCTTTATAAAAGAATGATGTCTTATGATGAAGCTCAAGCTGCAGGAATCAATGCTAGATTTAAAGATAAGTCTAAATCTAAATATGTATTTCAATTTGGTGAAGTAACTAATAAAATGAGAGCAATTACTATTAAACCTGATTTTAGTAGATTAGATAAAGATACTAAAACTGGTTATGTAATTGAAACTAAGGGAGATTACACGAATGAATATCTTCTTAAATTAAGATTGTTCAAATACTGGTGGACTATGAATGGTTGGACTATAGATTATTTTGCACCAAATAATTTAACTAATGTAAACAAATGTATTAAACTAATTAAAACTAAATATTATGGATTATAGAGAGAAGTATCATGTAGCTAGAAAGCTATTATTTATAACAATGCTAGGAATTACTGCATATTTTGTATTAAAAAATACAGTATTTAATAAAGAAGAACCAACTCCTGAGTTAGCTAAACCTAGTAATGTAGTAGATACTGTAAGAATTGAAAGTTTTAGTGAAGTTAAATTAATACAATATATGGAAGTTTTAGAAATGAAACATCCTAATATTGTATTAGCTCAAGCTAAATTAGAATCTGGTAATTTTACTGCTCCAAGATTTATAAAACATAATGCTTTATTTGGATTTCAAACATCTGATACAAACATTATTAAATATAAATCTTGGAAAGAATCTGTTATACATTATAGGTGTATGCAAATGAGGAGATTAAAACCTAATGAAGATTATTATAGTTTCTTAGTTAGAATTCATTATGCAGCAGATAGTAATTATATTTATAAATTAAAACAATTTAAAGATGCCTAAAATACATACAGCTAAATTACTTTTAGCAAATAAAGAAACATTTGATCTTGAGTATTCTACAGTTTCTAAAAATGATGCTTTAGAATCTATGATTGAATTTGCTAAACTTCATGTAGAAGCTGCTTTGAAAAATTGTTTAGATAAATATCACCATTCAATAAAAGAAGGTTATGATTTTGGAAGCAGTGAAATTATGAATTCTTACCCATTAACTAATATAAAATGAGCCAAACTAAAAAACAACAAGAAGAGGTAAAACAAGCAATGCTTCAATCTCCACCTAAAAAATATGGAAAAGATAATTATCTTTTTGATATAGCAGGTTGTCCAGGATATGAAGGGTATATACCTGAAAATTTATCTCATGAAGTGTGTAAATATTGTGGACAAATTCATTATTATCATTAACTAATATAAAATAAATATGCCTAAAGTAGATTATGCCGATTTAGAATCAGTTACAAAGTTTTTAGATAAATTAGCAAGTGCAAAATATGCAGTTGATCCTGCTAAATGTAAAGAATTATCTAAAATGATTAAAGATAAATACACTAAAATAAAACCACACTATGATAAAGATTAATAAAAATATTCCAGTACCTGCTTATTTATTAGAAAAAGGTAATAATAGTAAATATCCATTTAGATTAATGGATGTGGGTGATAGTTTTTTATACAGAAAACCAATAACAAAACAAAATTTATTATTAGCACGAGCTATTGCTAGTAAGGTTAGTAAAAACCTCAATAAAGGTTTTAAATGTGGTCAGTTTAATAATACTATAAGAATTTGGAGAACAATATGATAGGATTAATTGATGCAGATTTTATACCATACATTGTGTGTTATAATAAAGTAGGTGAACCTGAAAAAACATTGGAAGAAGCTATTAGTTCAGCTAATAGTTATCTTTCAGGTTTAATTAATGGTACTAGTATAGATGAATTTCATTTGTATTTTACTATCGGTTCCAATTTTCGTTATCAGGTATACCCTGAATATAAAGCTAATAGAAAGAATAATGAGAAACCACCTTTCTTTAATGAAGTAAGAGAATACTTAGTTAAAGAATATAATGGTATTCATGGTTATAATCTAGAAGCAGATGATATACTTAATATTTATAAGAATAAGTATATTAAAGAACAAGTAAGTTATATTGTAATATCTACTGATAAAGATATTAATAACTTAGTTGGATTAAATTATGATATTAAAAATAATGTTGCAAGACTAGTGGATAAAAATTATGCTGAAGAATATTTTTGGAAAAGTATGATTACTGGTGATACTGCAGATAATATTAAAGGATTACCTGGTAAAGGTCCTAAATTTGCAGATAGCTTAATTAATAATCCTATAGCATTATCTCAAAAAGTAAGTAATTCTCAATTAGTATTATTTCAATATATTGAGAAATTTGGTGAAGAAGTTGGAATTGATGAATTTTATAAAAATTATAAATGTTTGAAAATAAAAGATTTTGATGAAAATGTAACATTTATAAACCCTATAAAAAGCACTGAAGTTTATGCAAAAACGCTTAATGTGGCTAGAGAATAATGGCTATACTAATGAGAATGTAGTTACTCACACAAAGACTACAAGATTTCTGATGCCATTAATTGGTATATCAGAATTTAGTTTAGAACATATAAATCCTAAACTATTAATTAATGCACATTGTGCAAGTACTGATGATAAATTAATTTATATCATTCTAAATAAATTCCACTTTCCTGAAGAAGCTGAAAGTTATTTAGAATTACAAAATTTAAATGAACATTTTATTGATTACATTGATGAAGAACAAGAGTATATTTTAATATATAAAATACCTCAACATTTTGAAGATGATTATATAAAAATATTAAAAGGTGATTATTCATTAACTTCTGAACATTATAAACAAGTAATGATTAGAGTATATGGAATTACTCAACATAAAGATAACCACCAAGCTACTGTTTATGATGTATTATATCCTACAGAATTTAAACGTAAACAATTAGCTGAAAGAGTGGAACATGATATTACAGAAATTATAGAAGTATGTAGTAAACCAGATATGGATTATGAAATATTTAAAACCAATTGAACAATTAATTGAAAATTATGGAACATAAAGAAAGAGTTGAAGAATTAATGTTAAGTGGTAATATGAATAAGGAAAGAATGTTTCCTATTTTAAATAAAATTGATAGGATCTGGACTGCCAATTCAGAACTTCAATTTTGTGAACTAGTTAGATTAATTGTTTTAGATAGTAGAACAGATTTAGATTTTACTAAAAAATTAGATGAATACATAGATGAAAACAATATTAAATAATTACACAATAGATGACTTTTTAAAACTTAAACCTATTATATATGAATATTGTTGTAATCTAACTCAAAAGAAGAATTCAACAACTTGGTATAGAGATTTTGCTGCGGCAGATGATTTATACCAAGATTTATATATAAAAGCACATACTACTTATTTTAATAAACCTAAAGAACCAATTGTGTATGAAAGATTTGTTCAACGTATGAAAAATCTTACATTTTACACACACACTAATAATTTTTATAAAAAAGGAGCTAAACTTATAAATAAAACAAATCACTTTCAAGATACTTTTAAAAGTGAATTTTTATTTGAAAGTACACATTTTGAAGAACCTTTATATTTTGAAAATATCCAGGATCATCCAGATTATGCTTTTTATATGAAGAATCTTAAATTTAATGAAAGATTGGCTATACAATATTTTTTAAATGGTTATACTAAAACAGAAGTAGCTAAAAAGTTTAATAAGACATATCCTTTTATACCAAACATTGTTAAAAAAATTGAAAGTAATATGTTAGCTGATAAATTTTCTAAATCTATTGTAAAACCTAGTGTAAAAAAAATAATTAGAGATAAAATAGAAATAGATGATATTTCATTTTTAAAATCTAAAATATCTAATTTTGATATTATATTTAAAAACGATAAATTTGTTAAATTATATTCATTATATTTACAAGGTTTTGATCATAAAATAATAGCTAAGAAATTAGATAAATCAGTATCTCAAGTTAATGTTGAGATTTATAGAATCAATAAGAAAATTAAACAAGATGATAGTACAAAATAAATATGAGGCCTCGAATGGTGTTCTTAAAGAGGTGTATCATTTTGAACAAGTTAAGGATGGGTGTAAACCTACTAAACAATCAGAAGGTAAATTATTCTATGAAATAGATTGGGAATTTATAGAAGGGATGGCCACTAGGATGGCTTTAAATAAACAAAATGGTAAATATGATGTATTTGGATGGAGAGATAATGGTGTAGATGTTAGTGAAATGAATCAAGCTTTAGTAAGGCACTTAATTGCTATATTAAAGGGAGAATTACAAGATGATGAACAACAATATTCACATTATTATGCTTTAGCATGTAACAGTATGCTAATAGTTAACTCTTTAAAAACTCAAAATAAACATGATACTAAATAAAATACAACAACCAATTTATGATTGGTTATTATCAAAAAATAGTTACTTAAAATGTAGTCCCAAAGTAGTAGCTAAATATTATCGTAAAAAAGTAGACGTTAAACATATAGTTATTGCTTTAGAGCAAGCTAGAATTGAAAGTAAAGCTAGAGAATCTGCTAAAAGTTTAGTTGAAAAAGTTAATAATAAAATTACATTTAAAAATATTAATAAAGATAAAATTACTCCAATTGTAGGTGTACATCGTGGATCTAAAATAAGTAAAGTTAAAATTATTAATGATTTTAAAATATCTAAACCTGTAATTAGAGGGCATCGTTATTTAACTCCTGGGATGTATATTGTAATAGGATGTGCACATGCACCATTTCATTTACAACCTGCATTTAAAGCTGTTCAACAATTATTAAGTGATAATAAATCCGACATTGTAGGTTTAGTATTAGATGGTGATTTTTTAGACATGAATTCACTCAGCTCTCATGATAAAGGTAGAAAACCTATTCCGGGTGTTACTTTAGATTGGGAGTATAAAGAATCTGAACAATTATTAGATAGTTTATTAGATCCTTTAGCTAGTAATATAGAAAAGATCTATATATTTGGAAATCATGAGGATAGGTATCATAGATATATGTCGGATATTGATAATTCTAAATTGGGTAGTTCATTAGAAGGACCTGTTTCAGGATTAAATTTAGTAAGTAAGGGGTTTGATATTTATGAAAATTGGAAAGAAGATTTTGTAACATTAGGTCATCATTTAGATGTTTCTCATGGAGAATTTTTCAATGTACACAGTGCTAAAAAACACATAGATACCTATAGAAGATCTATTTTATATTATCATACTCATAGAGTACAACAATATATTGAAGGTGCTGTAGGTGGATATAATGGTGGTTCTATGGCTGATTTTACAGCTCCTGTATTTGGATATGCATCTAGAGCTATGAAAAATAGTTGGTTAAATGGATTTAATGCTGTTCACGTAGATGAACAAGGATTCTATCATATTCAGCAAATAGTTTGCTATAACAATAGCTTTGTATTTGGTAATAAAATTTATAAATATTAAACTATGAAAGGTATAACAACAAATAAAAGATGGCCTGGTAAAATTGTAGCTCAATTTTGGGATGTAACAACTAAACATAATAAAATTATAGGTGTTTTTAACACTAAAGAAGAAGCAGTTGATGCTAGAAATAATTTTATTGAAAACTTAACTAAATATAATGGTAAAGTATTACCTAAAATTAAAACATCACCTAAAGGTATTCGTATTAATATAGGTAAAAAGAAAACTTCTTATAGATCAGAAATATGTATTGCTCATGGTGTACATAAAATTACAACTACTACTATTTATTTAGGTAGTTTTAATACTTTACAAGAATCTGTAGATGTTCGTAAAAAATTTATTGATAAATTATATTAATAAACACTTAACAGATAAAATAAAAACAAGATCGAGTTACACAATTTATTGTGAGTTATTCTACTGACTTGCCTCTTAAATGACAAAACTGTAGGTGTGGGTTGAGCTTGAACAACCCTCTGTTATACTTAAAATTTAAAATAATGTTTAATTTATTAAAAAGAAAGAAAATGAATATTGAAATTAATGGTGTTAAAATAACTTTAACGAAAGAACAATTGCAAGAAATTGCAAATCAAACTCAACAAGATATATTTACAGCAACTACTTATCATGAAGTTTGTAAAAGATTAAATGAAAAAGAATTAGAATTTAAAGATTTTGCTTTTTTAAAACACGAAGATGTTAAAAAAGCATTAAATTTTGCTAGAATTAAACAATTAGAAAGATATTTTAATCAAGGGTGGATTCCAAATTGGTATGATTCTTCAGAGTATAAATATTATTTATGGTATCAATTTAAAAATAGTGGTTGGGTTTTCGATAGTGTCGACGACCGCGGCTACGGTTCTTATGCTGAGGTTGGTTTTTATAAAAATGAAAAAATTGCAAAACATATACAAGAATATTTCAATTCAGAGTACTTAAATGTACTTTAGTTTATAGTAAATAACTCTATTAGTAGTTGAGTTTTCAATAGTGTCAACAACCACAACTACAATTCTAATACTGAAGTTAGTTATACTTTAAATATTATTATATTTGAATAAGATTAATTAAGTAAAATATTAAATAACTATAACTATTAGTAATTATTAACTTTTAAAAAAAATAAAATGTTAGTTTAATTTTTACAACTAATATGTTGTAGTTATTTATCAAATTGAACCAACAGGCTTAATTATACTCTGCTGAAGGCCCTTGAAATAGGATTTCCAGGTAAGTTTGAGGTGATGCCCACTAAGTTGAGTGCCTTGTATGTGACTTAAGCATAATTACAAGTAGCTATATAAGATTAGTTTTCAAACAACTGATGAATTTCAGATTGTCTAATGCTTATATTAATCCAAGGAGCTCTAGCCGCTTGGTAACTTTAAAATTAAATAATTATGAAAGATCCTATTAAAATATGTAAATGTACTCAGTGTAGAGGATCTAAAAGAAAAAAGAAATCTTCTATAAAGAAGTTCTTTAAAAGAATGTTAAATAAGAAAAGAAGAACGTCATCTAATGGAGATGTTACTTCTTTTTGTTATGCTTAAATTAAAAAATAAATATTATGAGTACAGACATTAAAGTAATAGAAGGAAGTTGTCACAATGATAAAAAAGGTACTTTTCATACTGAATATAATACAGCTAAAGTTTATTTAACTAGGTTTTATAATGGTGAAGAAAGAGGTTCTAACATACAATTAACTGTTCAACAAAATGGTGAATATGGTACTAGTTATATACATTTAAATAAAGAACAAGTAGAAGAATTAGGAAAAACATTATTAGAATGTTTTGATTATGATAAATATCCAAGTGAATAAATAACTAAAAAATAAACTTATGAGTAATAAAATAATTTTAATATGTAATAATATTAAACCCTTTCCTATTAATGAAATAGGACCCAAATTACAATTAGATAAAGAATATACATTAGAAACTATATTTTTGTGTGGTTGTGGTGAAAAACATTATGATGTTGGATTAGAAAATGACATTAATTTTGTAGAATGTTACAAATGTAGAGAAAAATTACCATCAGATATTAGATGGTGTCACTCAAGTAGATTTACAACTAAAAATTAATATTTTGGCGGATATAACAAAATGTAATAACAAGAACTGTACATTAAGAAATGAATGTTACAGATTTACAGCACCAATAAATGAATTTAGACAATCTTATTTTGCTGAAACACCTAAACAAATAGAAGGTAATTGCAGTGAATTTTGGAATAATAAAGGATATGCTGCTAATGATAAAACTTTAGAAACAATTAATAAACTAATTAAAAAGAAGTTAAATGGATAGACAAGAAGGATATTATTGGGTTAAAAGATTTAATAGAACAAAACATGAAATAGCTTATTATTGGCTTGGAATACCAAATCCTTGGACATTAAATGGTTATACCGCACATTTTACTAAATCAGATTTTGAACATATTAATGAAGTAAGAATTAAACAACCTGGTGAATTACCAGATTAAATTAAATTAAAGTCCCCTAGAGTTTTTCTAGAGGACTTTTTTTTATTCACCGCAATATGAATTAATATTTTATGGAGTTCTATCTACATATTTTGATTCATTAAATAATTCAGGTATATTTTGACCTAATTGGTTGTACCCTGGTATAATAGAACCTAATTCTTTATAAAATTTATTCTCACCTTTATGTACACCACCTTTAACTTTATAGTCTCCTAAATAAGCACCATTTGGAATATCCCACATTACTGTTAATAAACTATTAGCTAATTTAGTAACTGCAAATGGTGATTTAGACATTGCTGTAATGTTTTTAGGATTAGCTGCAAATAATAAATCTCCAGATACCTTATCTAATTGATTCATAGTTTCTTTATACCAAGCAGATCTCTTTCGCTTTTCATCATCATCCCAACCTAAAGCCGTTGCTCCAACTATTGTAGCTAATAATATAGTAGCTTCCATCATAGTCTTTTTAAAGTTGTAAATTTCTAATTCAGTTAATTCACCTTTAGTATATCTATCAGCAGTATCTTTTAAATTCACTATTAAATTCTTAACGGTTCTCCATCTACCTTCAGTATCTACCATTAAACGATCACTAAATTTATGTTCTCCAAATCTAGTTTCAATGGCTGCAGGTATCCACTTTTTAAATTGAAAAGCCATTCTGGCCCAAACATTCTGATTTAATATCGCAGCATCTCTAGTAGAATATCTACCATGAATCTGTTCATTAACTCCCATAATACGAGTAGACATTCTTAACATGTAGTCTTTAAACTCTGCTTGAGTACCAAAGTGTTTTAAAAACTCAAGTTTAACTTCACCTTTTTCATCTAACATTTCCCATAAACTAGTTTTACCATCTGGTTTAGTATGTAACATCATAGCAACCATAGTTCTGGTTTGTAAGAATACCTCACCAACTTTTTGAGGTAAATACATATAATTCTTTAATTTTTCACCAGTTAATCCTTGTCTAATACTAATATTAGCAGCATATTCATAATCTGTTAACTCTTGAAGCATTGGGTATTTTTCAACTAAAGCATGCATTTTAGAATCTTTAGTAAATGTTTGATTAAAGAATAATCCTGTAGCTTTATTTAAATCTGTAAAGTTAAAGAATCTACCACCAGCTGCTTCAGTAATGTTACCAATTTCACCTACAAAACCATTTGTAAAGGCTGTAAAAGGATTTAATCCTATTCTAAGTAAACTATTCCATTTTAATCCAAAGTCAGCTAGTTCACCTGCTTTAAGCACTTTCTTACCTATTACTTCACCTTCTGTATTATATAAATCAGCAATTTTAACTTCATCCTTACCTTTAGTTTTCTTACCTAATATCTGCATATTAATAAATCCATCTACCATTTCATAAATATTAGATTCATCTCCATCAATTAATTCGTTAGCTTTATGTGGATTAACAAACTTATTATCTGCTAAACTTCTTTGCATTAACCTAGCTTGAGGTAATATTTCAGATAATTCTTCATGTTCAATAGTCATTGCTGCAAACTTAAATAAACTTTCACCTAAATCTTTAGATTTATTATCTCCAGTTAACTTAGTTAAATATTGTACAGGAATAACATCTCGTTCAAGACTTGCATCTTTAATAAAATCACTATTTTTAATTTCATAAACTTTCATTCCAGTAATATATTTAACTAATCCTTTAAATTTATTAGTTAAACCTTCTATTTTAATAATATCTGCTAAAGATTCAGCAAATACATTAGGAATAAAATCTTCCGGATGTTCTTTTAACCATTCAGTTTGTCTATTAATAGGTAATCTATCTAAAGACTCTTTAATTGTTTTTTGATAAAAAGTATAAAAAGATTTAAGTTCTGGTGTTTTTTGAATTTTAACATAATTAGGATTAGTAAATCTTTTTACATCAATAGGAACAAAACTACCTTTAGTTTCATCATATGTTGCAAATTTATAAATAGACTTATCTTTAGCTTTACGAGCAGTACTTAACATATCATAAAACTCTGTAGTATAAGGTCTAGTTAATACTGTAGTTTTACCTGTATCTTGAATAAATAATTCATATACTTCTTTAACAGACATGTTATTATCTTTAGCATACTTATGTATTTTCTCAGTTTCAGATTTAATAGTTTCATAAACTTCACCTTGTTTACCTGAAATCTTTAATTGAGCTTCTTTAATTAACATACCAATAGATCTTGCAATTCTATTTTTAACATTAACTAATGCTCCAGTATATTTTTCAAATCCACCAATATCTTCAATTTCAGATTGTAGTTGTTCATAAGTTTTACCTTCTTTAATATTAGAAACATTCTCTACAGTATTTTGTACAATATGTGCAGCAACAGAAGAGAATCTTTTTTTAAGTTCAGAAACTCTTAATGCTACATCGGGTAAAAAATATAAACTATCTAATCTATCTAATAGTTCAGAAATTCTAGAAACACTAGTTTCTCTATTACCAGTTTCATAAGCTTTAATTAATCCTTCAATACTATCTAAATCTATTTCAGCAAGTTCATATAAATATGATTTATTTTTACTTACTTCATATTTAGTTAATAAATCTTTCATATTAGCTTCCATAGCTTTAAATTTATCATACCTAGGAGTTCCCTTAGGAGTCTTAACTAAGATATTAGTAATATTACCAATACTACGTTTTAAGTTAACTACTTGTTCTTTAAAAGAATCTACAGGTTTAACATCAAGACTTTCAGCTTTTTTAATCTTACTCTGCTCTTCAGCAGAAAGTTTAGTTAATTTGTAAACATATGCTGGTTTTTTATTATCAAAAAAATCTTTAACATGTTGTAATTTAATATCTTCTTTAGAGAACTTAGATCTAACTTCTGCAATATCTGATATATCAGAAGCTTTAGACATATTTGGATTAATTAATTCTACTTCATAATAAGTATTGTTAAACTTATAAACTCCTGTTGGATATTTAGTTTGTCTAATAGTTACTCTTTTTTCACCAGATTCTAAAGATTTAAAATTTTCTTTATTCATTGGGAATTTAGTAAGTATTTTGGGTACAAATTCTTTAATTGATTCTTGGACAACTTCTTTAATTCCTGATAAATCTGATACTGTAGGATAAGAATCTAATCCATGTTGTTCTTGCCAAATACTTATTTTAGCCTCAACTACCAGTTCAGGTAATTTACTTTGCATTAATAAATGCTTAAACTCTTGACTATTTTTATTTATACAACTCATTATCTACAGTTTGTTTCTAAGTTTAACATTCTCTGAGCTACTTCAGGATATTGTAATTGTAATTGTTGTAACTTTACAATAGGTGTTCTATTTTGAGTAGCATCTACAATTTTAGATTCTGTCCTCTCAATTTTAGCTGACATATTTAATAATTTTTCAATCTTTCTTAAATTCCAGGTAAAATTATCACTTTGACCACGTTGTTTAATATTAAATATTTTATAAGTAACTTTTTTATCTTTAGAATAATTAATATTATTAAGCTTACTAATTTTACCTTTAAATAAGTTTAAAGCTAATCCGGATATTTCTTTTTTATAAGAAAAACCTACTTCTTCAAGCATTTTAGAAGGTGTTATTATAAGTAAAGCTCTTTTAATATCTTTATCTGCTAAAAATTCATCAAATGTTGGTATTTTATTAGGAAAATAAGAATCTAATAAAAACTTAGTTCTAATTTCCCCAAATTCTTCAGCCATTTGTTTAAATGCTGGTATTGAAAGGTTTAAACAATCCATTATAATTTACAGTTTTTATAGTATTCTAAAGCTTCTTCTAGTGATATATCAGGATTATTTTCTAATTCTGTACCATACCATTCATTAAATTCTTTAGTTTCTGCTAAGTTAGTATTATTATTTGTACTTTCCAAATCCATAGATTCTTCAATAGTATCTTGTTCAGTAGGTTTAATTTCATTATAACCTTCATATAAAGATTCAGAATTATCTGTAAATTCTTCAGATTCAACTTTAGGTGTAGGAATTAAATTCTTAGGTTTAACTTCTTTAACTTTAATTTCCATCTTCTCATACTTATTATTAGGAAATTCTGTTGAAACTTCATTGAAAGGATTGATTTCTAATCTTTTACCAGGTTGACCTAAATAAGTAGTTTGTCTATAAGTTACTTGTCCACTTAAATCAGAAGCTTCTTTATCAAATTTATAAATAGGTGTAAAGTCTTTATTTAATTTAAATCTAATGTATTCAACTTTAGCAGTATCTTTTAAATCTAAATTTAATTCTATTTTTCTAGAATCAGTAGAATCTTTATCCACAACTAATGTTTTACCATCATCTACTAAAGTAAATAATTTTTTATCATTATCATAAGTTTTAGTAAACTTTTTAGCAAAGTTTCTAATTAATTGATCAACAATTAAATCTACTCTATCTTTATTAATAAATTCAGATTTTAAAGTTGGTCTAACTTTAATTCTATTTTCAGTTAATCCTAAATCTTGTAAGATACTTGGATCAATATAACTTGAATAACTATTTAAACCTGTAAATAATCCAGTATTAGTAAACGAATGTTCAACTAATCTTTTAACTAATGGTTTATATACACCAGATGGTTCATTCCATAAAGTTAATAAGTCATTAATTAATAATTCTTTTTGATGTAATTCAATTTTACCATTACCTTTTAAAGATACAAATCTTTCATTAGAGTTTTTAATATTTTCTACATGAAGTAATTGAAATATAGTCATAGACTTTAATTTCTCTTGTACAGAAGTAGGAATTTGTTTACCAAATATTTTAAATGTAGCATCTTTATGAATATTACCACTAGTTAACATGGCCATATCATCCATAAATTCTTTTTCAGATACTCTATTTTCATCAATATAAATATCTTTAAATGTTGTTTCCGCATCTAAATACATTTGTATAAATCCATTAATAGTATTTCTATCTTCTGATTTTAATCTAGTAAAATCTACATCAGATTTACCATATACTTTCTTAGCAATTTCATTTTTAATTCCATTAAAAAAGTTAGATGCAAAATTGTAATGATTTTCTAATACATTAAATTCAGCTTGTACAGTATCAATATAAGGTTTAATAGCATTAGAATTTAATAATTCTCCAATACCATCAATTAATGTACTTTCAGAAGTTAATGTTTTATATATTTCTAATTTACCATTAACATCTTCAAAATTAGGTCCAGTTTCTTTATTAATACTAAATAAGTTATTTAATTGACCTAATTCAGCAATAATCTTTTCATTATTAGCATACATATTTAATAATGAAATTTGTAATTGTAAGAATTTAAGTTTCTTATATTCTGGTAATGTTTTATAACCCACTGGTGAATTAGTTAACTTAACTGATTCAAAAGCTTTAGGATTACTTAAATTATCTAATGTTAAACCGGTAAATTGTGTTAATTCATTTAAATCAATAGAATCATATTGCATTACATCTTTAGAAGTAGATTTACTTAAAAACTTATCTTTTAACTCATAGTATTCTTGACTAGTAGAATTTGCTTCAGCTCTAGCCATAACTTTATCAAATTCTGTAGTATAAATTTTATTGTAATCTCCAATAACAGTTTCAATACTTTTTCTAGTAAATCCTTTAGATTTTAATTGTTTATCATTATATTCTAAAGCTGTAGATAAATCTTTAATAGCTGGTTGTGAAGTAATTCTACTTGCTACATCTGTTCCTAAACCCAGTCTAGTAATATACGCCCATAATGGTAAAGTCTTTTCAGTAATACCAATTGAGGGTAACATTTCAGGTGTTTTTACAGCATCTAAAATTGTTGCTGTCATAGCGTTTAATTCTTCTACAATTTTAGTACCATTATCAGATTTAATTTGATTTAAATTATTTCTATTAACAGTTTTACCGTTATTAAATATTTTAACACCTTGTTCTAACCAACCAGATTGAGTTTTTTTAGATTTAATATTTAAATTACCTTCAGTACACCAAGCGTGTCCAGAACTTTGTAATGCAGCAATACCTTTTAATCTAGAAATCTTATGGAATAAATCCTTAAGAGCTACTTGACTTAATGCTGTAAAATAATTATTAGATTTTTTCTTAGTAGATTTTCTTTCTAACTCTTCAGCAATATCAGCAATACCACCCGGACCAGATGGAGTAATTAAAGATTCTAACATATTTACAGATCTTAAAATCTGCATATAGTTATCTAATAATTTATTATCTCTAGCAGGTTTAACATTTTGTTCAATTATAGATAATTTTTTAAAGTCTTCTAAGCTTAATGAAGAATCTTTATTTAATTCTCTATAAATAAAATATCTTTCTTCTACTTTAGATACATCATCTATAAATATATAAGGTTTAATTTCACCATTAACCATTCTAGAATCTCTAGCAATAAAGAATATCTTATCAAAGTCAAAATCCGCACCAAACTGTTTAGTTACTTCATAAGGTAATAACATTACACCTTTATAATCATTAGGTAAAAAGTGTACTACTTTAACAGCCATCATTGAATGGGCCCCTTCAGTAGGTATACGATAAACTAATAATTGTTTCATTTCTTCAGGAATATTATCCTTAATAGTATCATCTTCATTTAAAAACTCTTTCATCCATATTGGTGCTGCAGCTTCACAATAATCAATTGAATGATCATTATTAGGATCTTTAGCAATATATTTTAAAGAAGTTCTAATTTTATTTAATAAAGGATCTTTAGCAATATCTTCTTTAGATATTCTAGGACCAACTTGTAAACCAATAGCTGAAACTTGTACAGCACTACCACCAACAAATGATTGTCTAGTTACATTACCACTAAATATAGAAGATATTAATTGTATGGTTGAAGAAGAACTAATTAAATCTAATGGATATTGAAAAGTACCATCAGCATTTTGTTGAAATACTTTCTCAATAATAGAAGTAGCATTTCTAGAAGTGATTGCTTCTTGAATCATTTTAGTTAAAGCAGGATCATTTGTAGAAAATCCTTTAACTACTTTTTGTAAAGCTTCTTCAATATTAGTTTTATCTAATAATGCAATTTCAGCTTTAATATCTTTACCTAATTTTTCACCATACATTATATCATTTTCAACCATTCCATAAAACAACATTTTTAATTGTCTTAAAGAACTATTTTCAGAATCTAACATATGATCTGGATTAGCTACCTGCTCACCAAAGCTACTTAGATCTAATTCTACAACACTTGTAGTTTCAGGAGTATTAATATTAGCTCTGTGTGGAGATAATGCTTTCATAGTAGACTCAAATGCTATTACTTGAGGATAACTAGAACTTTCATCCATTAATTTTTTATGTTCCGCTAATAATGGATTATTTGCAACATATTCATCAGTTAATGCAAATACACTACATTTAACTTGAACAGGTTCATATCTATTCATTTCAGCATTCCATTGATTACTATAATAAAATGGTTTTAATACTGATAATTTATCAGATTCTTGACCAAATACTTTTTGTAATTCATTGTATAAATCTACAGATACAAACATTTGAGCATCTGTAGCATTAATAGAATCTGATTTATTATATTCAGCATTAGCTAACTCCTGTATTTTAGGATTATTAGCCAACTTAGATAGTTCAGATAAAGCTTCTTTAGATTCTGTAGCAGTATTAACATCCGAAATAACATTAATTTTCATCTTACCACCTTGTAAAAACTTATAAGATTGATCAATTACTGAAGTATCTGCAAATTTTAACATAGAATATCCTTGGTAAAAACGTTTACCATTATCTGCAGGACCTTTGTAAAATGCTGGATCACCATTAACTAATAATGAACTAGATATATTAAATAAATAAGAATTTAAAGACCATTCTCTAACTATTTTATCAATAGTATTTTCTACAAGAGTACTAGATATTTTATCAGATACTAATTTACCATTAACTTCTTGAATAATATTTTTATCTAATAAAGTTTGTTTCTCAGTTTTAACTATATTCTCTAATTCTTGAATTAATGCTGCATCAACTTTTTGTAATAAACCAACTTTACTTAAACTAATTCTTAAATCTTCAGTAGAATCTAAATTACTTTCTAAAAAATTATCTAACTCTGCTTTTAATTTAGAATCAATAGCATTAGTTAAATTAAATTGTAAACCTAATTTCTTACCTAAATGGTAATTATTAACTAATCTTTCAGGAGTTTCTTTATTATCTCTAATATCTTTACTAACTTGTTTAATTCTAGTAAATTCGTTTAAAAATAATTGTCTAAATTCTTCTAAAAAAGTAGAACCTTCTAAGTTATCGGGTACAGTTAATTTATCATAACTAAAACCAAAAGATAATCCTTTTTCAGCAGGAATAATTGGAGCATATAATGCCGGAGAACTAATCATATTTGTTTCAGCTTGCTTATTAACAAACATATTAATAATCATTGCTGTATAATCATCAGAATCAATCTGATTAAACTTCTTACCTTCTACATTATCACCTTCCATTTTAAGACCATCCATCGCAAACATTTGTAAGTTATGTCTATTTTTAAATAAAAAGTTATTTTTAAATATAGGATCTCTTTCAAAATCTTGTTTTAATTCATAACCCAATACATCATTAGATAATTTATTAACTAATTTAGAAGCATAAGATTGATATTGTACTGCATATACTGTAGAATTTTCTACATTGTTAAATGATGAAGTAAATAATGCTGTTTGAGCATTAACTTCAAGTTTAACTAATTCGTTAAATGTTTTTCTAGCATCACTAAACTTTTTACCAACCCACTTATTATTAGCATAACTTAATAAATCTCTAGTTAAGTTTTGTAAAGATGTAAATTTATTAACTGATGGTATATTACTAAAAGTTTCAATAGTACTATATGATAATCCAATACCTAATTTATTAGCTAAATCAAATACTCCATCAATATTTAAATCTTTACCTTGGTAAGAATCTAATAATGTTTTTACTTTATCAGGATTTATTTCATAAACACCCTCTTCAATATTAAATGTTCTAATATCATTAGTAACTAAATTGTTAGGATCAATAATATTACTTGATTCCCATTTAGTTTTTAAATTTAATTCAACACCTTGTCTATTAGGATCTATCATTTTAAACTCAAAATTATCACCTACCTTTTTATAAGTAACTAATTTATAGTTTAATACTTGTTTATTAAAGTTAGCTGCAAATTGTTGTTTAAATTTAGATCTAACTTCTGTATTTTTAATATCTTCAATACTAGTTAATACTTGTTGTAATACTGGTTTGTAAGGAGCTAAAGATTTTAATACTTTAGTTTGTTCTTCAAATGTAGTAGTACCAATTAATGTATTTTCTAATGTATGATAAATCTCTTCAAATGAATGAAATTTATTAAATCCATAAGCATCAGTATCTATCTTACCATCTTTTTTAATTACTGGAATATTAGATAAAAACAATTTAATCTCATGTGTAGCAGTTTTAATACCTGAAATACTAGTCATTTCTTTCCAACCTTTAGTTTCATTACCTTCCATATCAGAAGTAATCTCAGTATCTTTAGTATCTTGAACACCTTCAGAATCTTCTATTTTAGAATCTTTAGTAATTACATTAGGTAATTTAATCTTTCTAGTAGCCCAAATTTGTTTTTTAACATTCTCTAAGATTGCATCAAAATCTAAATAAACTCTACCAGCCATAGTCTTTACAGAACCTTCAGGAGAACTGTTATAAACTTCTAAATATTTATCTTTAATTGATTGTATAATTATACCAACATCAACTTTTGTTAATGGAGTACCATTAGCTACTTCTTGTGAAATAGCATCTAATATGTTATCTGAAATAGATTTAGTTCTTTCTAATTCATAACTTAATGGAGTATTATCTTTAATACCCATTGCTCTAACATAAGCTTGACCAAAATCTTTATAATTTAATGGTAGATTAGCTAATTTAGCATCAATACTACGTTTAGCAAACTTACCCTTAGTTATTTCAGAAAATAGTTTTTCAACTTGATTAACACTTGAATTCTTAAATATATTGAATAAATCAAATATCTTTTTAAAGAAATCTAATATAGTTTGACCTAATGATTTATTAAATTCACCATCAGCATATTTACCAAAATCATCAGATAATTTTTCTTCATAATGTAATTGAGTTAATACTTCTTCAGATAAATTAAGATTACCTCTACCTTCTCTTAAGAATTGTAATCTTTCAGCATTAGGTTTATCATATTTATTAATAGCTTCAGTTAATACTTGACTGCGTTCATTATCTGATAAGATATTTCTAAATACACCATGAAATGCCTCATGGTACATAGTTTGATTAGTAGCACCATTAAATAAGTATATTAGCATGTTACGAAACATACCATAAGTATCTTTTAAATTCTTACTTACTTCTTCAATTTGTTTAGCATCAGCTAAAGTTAATCCTGGTAAAATCTTTTCTAAAATAGCAATAGATTTCTTATCTACAGGTTTCCCTTCTAATTTAGTTCTACTAAAACTTAAACCTTCATCAAATGAATGATCTACATTTCTGTTAATTTCAACAGGTTTAGTTTCAGTAACATTATTTTCAGTTACCGATTTTATTTTAGATTCTTCTTTAACAAATCTAGATTTATCTTCTAATTCTCTTGTAACAAATTCAAATAATAATCTTCTATATAAAATCCAGTTAGGATGTTCTGCACCCATATTTTTTATTCTAGATTCTAAGAATTCAATATACTCATTATTATTAAATAATTTTCTATCTTTTTCTGAATATACAAAATCATTATCAAATGCGTTTTTTTGATTGATATTTAAACTTTTAAAATTTTCAATTTCAGAATCTTTAAAAAGATGCATGTAAGATTTATATTGTTCTTTTAAATGTTCTAAATATATTTTACGTTTATTACTTTGAATTTCTGGTTTAACTTCTTCAGTAATATAACCTTCAGGATTATTTAACTCAATATAAGGTTGTACATAATAATTATTATTTGAATCTGTATAAGCATTAGTAACTAATACATTATTAGCTAATAATTCTTGTTGATATTCAGTTTTATTTAAGTTATTTAAATCTAAGTTAAATCTACATGACTCTAGAGCTTTTTTTAATTCTACAATAATAGCTGGATTATTTGATTTAATATCATTGAATTTAAAAGTATTACCTGATATACTTAATCTACCTATTTCAGTTTTATCTTTATTTTCAAATACTTTAATACCATTATGATTTTTAAATTTATTTCCACTACTAATAAAAATATATTTATTTAAATCTTCTATTGTTTTATTATAATTAATAGACATACCATCACCTGATATATTATTAATTAAAGTTTCAATAATAGTATTAGTAACTTTATCCGAATTATTAGTTTTACCTATAATTTCAGTAAACATTGGAATAATAGACCAACTATCATTTGCTGTTTTAACTGTTTGAAATACTCTACCTACACCTAATTTAGATGTCGTAGGATCATTAACATTTTCTACAGCATAAGAAATACCTGCAAATTGATTAGCTACAGCTTCTTGGTTAGTACTTAACTTTTTACCAACTAAAGATTCTCCATTATCATATAAAAATAATGGTTTATTGTCAACCATATCTTGAGATCTACTAGATACTTTTTGATCTAATACTGGAAGATTATGTTGTATTTTAATTAATAATTTACCTTTACCTTTAACAGCTACCGTAGTTCTAATACTATCACTAGGTTTAGATAAAATGTAAGCTCTAATATTCTTAAGTTCTTCTAATGAAGCTAATACTACAGGATCAGTTGATGTGGTTTCATGGGGTAATGCCATAAATCCTAATGTTATACCACCAGGTACTTCAATAATAGATATATTTTCACCATCATGTCTATACATCACTTTAGATCCTTCTAAAGCATTTCTTCTATCACTTACAGCAATAGATACATCTGGATTAGATTCTTCAATAACATAACCATCTGAATCTCTAGCCCATACTTTCTTACCAGCTTGAAATTCATAATGCTTCATCATTAAAGCATTAGGTTTTTTACTAGTAAATTCTTTATCTGAAATTTGATTAGATTTATCTAAAACTTCATCTTGATTATTAGATTCATCAAAAGCATTTGAAGCACCATTAGATAGTGTTTCAATTACTTCAATATCTTTAGGATCAATTTCCGAAGTTAATATTGTTGTTTCTTCAACTACATTAGATTGATTTAAAGCAGCTAATTCTGCATCATATTTAGTATTGATTTTACCAGATATAGTTTTTTCTCCTCTACTAGACATCCATTTATCTAAAGATTCTTGTGCTTCTTTTAAATAAATAGATATAGGTGTTTTTGAACCTTCAAGTAAATCTTCAGGAGAATACATTCTTCCAATATAATCTAGTAAATCTGATAATTTATTAGATTCTTCTTGTTTACCTTCTTTAGATAATTTAATACTTTCATCAAGTAGTTTACCATAAGCTTCTGATACTATATTTCCATACTTAGATAATTCTTTTGTAGCTTCTAAATAATCAGTAAGTTGTTTATTTTTACTATTTAATTCATCTTGTCTTCTTCTTTCTATATCAGCTTTTTTAGCTTCTAAAGAATTGTTAGATTGTTGATTTTCGGTATTTAATTTATTATTTAAATCTTCTGTGGCTTTAGTATTTTGTCTATTAGCCCACTTTTCATATTTATCTCCTTTTTCAGATTGAGATAAATCAGTATTATTTAATGCTTCAACTACTTGAGATTCATCTGTTAATGTATTTAAATGTACATCTAAAAGATCTACTTGTGTATTAGATGTATTTATTACTTCAGTAGGAGTATTTTGAACTGGAGGGTTTTCTACAGGTGTTTCAACAGGTTTAGATTCTTCTTCTATATCTTGAGCTTCTTTTTTAGAAGCTATGTCTGCAAATTTACCCCATAAGTTTTCTGAAGCATTTAAAAATACTGCTTGATTCTTAGGATCTTTTAATGCATTATAAGTTAAAGTAAAATCTACTTCTCTATCTTTAAGAGATTCTAAATCTTTTAACTTGGTTGCAATCTCATCTTTATGTTGGGGATTAATATCTGATTTTTCAATAAAATTAGTTACAATCTTCTTTTGTTCTTTAGACATTTTAGTAAAGTCTTTAGCAAAAGAATATGGTGTAATTAATAATCCTGGTATAATTGTAGATAATTGTTGTGCACTTTGAGGATCTTCTCCAAATAAAACATTACTTATTTGTTCACCTAACTCTTTAGTTCTAGCTTTAGAGTTATCTAAACCTTGAGCAGAATACATTAATAATTCTTTTACATCAGGGTGAGCATTAGGAAATAACTTAGTTATTTGATTATAAGTTTCTTCAACTTTAGCAATCTTATCTAATCTCTCTTGTACATATTTTTGTACTGCACTTTTACCAGTAATTGCTTCAATATTAGCTTTATTCTCTACATTGATTTCAATACCATAATTAGTTTTTAATTCTTCAATAGTTAAATTTTTAAAGTTATTTAGCTCTTGTTTAGTTTCATCTAATTTACCATTTTGTAATCTATTATAAACATATGAGAACATCATATCTTCATTAGCATTATGATAATTAAAATCATCATTAGCTGCTATTGCATCATCTTTAGCTTCAGTAATATTTGCTGATCTAACATAATTATCTAAAAACTTCTTTCTTAAGTCTTCAGCTTTATATTTATTTAAAGATTCCACAGCTTGAGCTGTAATCTTATCTTCAGGATTAGTTATAAATTCATCTTTAAATGCTTTACGTCCTTGAGTAGCTAATACAATACCTGGAGAAGTAATTCCTGCAGATAATGCACCAATAATACCTGAATGCCATCCTTCTTGAGTACCATAAGCATCAGCCATACCTTTAGAAAATGAATCTAAGAAGTCTGCTGCATTAGGGTTATAATATTTTTTAACATAATAATCTTCAGCAGTTTTACCAATAGCAAATTGTAGCATCTCTTGATTACCTTCAGATAACATTGGAGTACCAATTTTACCAGCTCTATAACCTAAATTAGCATATTTACCTTTTTCAACAGCTTTGTAAGCTTGAGTAGCTTCATCAAATACGGTAGTCTTATTAGCAATTTTAGCAAAGTCATTAGTCTTATTACCAAACATTGTTTTACCAAAAGTTAACCAGTTGTCAGCCATAATTACTGGTAAGTTCATACCAAAGGTCATATCACCTGCTTGTTTTGCCATCATATCTACATATGCTAACTCACCTTCAGTCATTTGTTTCTCATTACCAAAATCATCATGAGTTAGTTTATATCTAATATTTTTTTCAGTTTCACGAGCTTCAGCTCCAGCTTCACCAGTAGCGGATGTTAATGCTATAGTCCCTTGTCTAGCACCATCTTTAATTAATTTTTTAGTAGAAGCATTAGCAACATCTTTTAAACCTTCAGTAACACCTTGTTGAGTTACTGATTCAATAATACCTGCCGCTTCAGCAGTACTTCCTGCTGCACCTAAAGCTTTACCTGCAATAGATAATCCTTTACTCCAAGCAGCACCAGTTAATGCAGCACCAATACTAGTACCTGCACCACCCATAATATCTCTAAAGATAGTATTTGCATGCCATAATTTAGCTAAACCTTGATCTGTAGATTCTTCTTTATCTGAATAAAATGGATTACTTTTATCAACTGCAGCATTAATCTTATCTAATGTTTGAGTTAAATCATTATTGTAATATGAATTAAAATCACCATTAGCTAATGCTGCTACAGTACCATAAAAAGGATTTATAATACCTTCTGCAGCAGTAGTAAGAGTTTTACCTGCCATACCAACTAACCCATTACCTGCTTTAGTCCAATTAGATTGTCTTTCTCCACGGAGATAATTATAATCTCCAGTTTTTAATTCATTCCAAGAAGTTTCTTGAGGTTTATCATATTGTGAAGTTCCAAAATCAGAAGCCTGTAACCCAAAAGTATCTCCACTTTCAATATCTAATTGTTTAGATTGTTTTCCAGTTAAAGATTGTAATTGTTTATTTGGATCAAATGTAATTGGTGTAATTATAGGATTTTCTGGCATGGTTTATTGTTTAGTTTGTTCAAATGCTCCTGCATAATTTCTTTGCAAGTAATCTCTTTCTGATGCATGAATATCTCCAAGTGTCATAACTTCTGTTTGACCACTTTCAGTATCCACTCTTAAAACCTTATCATCTGCTTCATTAGTAGTACCAAAACCTTTATGTTGATAAGCAACATAGTTATATTTTGGAGTACCTTTATCTGTTAAAATATCACTAGATTTAATACTTACAGGTTCATAACCATTTAATTTTGTTAAATTTTCATTTAAATGGTTAGCTAACATTAAACCCATAGGATTATTACTAGGTATTGATTTAAAATTATCTTTTAAACTACCTACAATATTATTTGCATAATCTCCAACTGTTTTATTATTACTATCAATAATTGTAGAATGACTTTGTTTTCCTTGTCTAGCTTTTAAAATATCTTGGGTTAAACCATGAGTATTTTTAGTCATAGCATTTAATGTAGCATCTCCTGGATTATAATCATAAGATTTATTTTTAGAATCCATTTTATAAGTACCTTCTTGTGGTGCAAAATAATTAATACCTCTTATAGCACCATCTTTAGCAATTTCCTCTTTATTTTTAGAAATAACCTCACCTGTACTTTGATCAACTATTTTTGCTACTTCTAATATTGGTGATTTTTTAAATACTGTATTTCCATCAGAATCTGCTGTAACTTTTCCTAATAATTCATCAGATAAATTATTACCAAATCTAGATTGTAATCCTGCTGAAGTATTACCTTGTAATTGCATATTTTGACCATAATCAGCAAGTTGTTTTTGTAATTTAGTAAAATCAGTTTTAGATTTATCTGAAGATTGTTTAGGTATTTCTAAACCTAAACCTCTAGCAGTACTAATTAAATCAGTATAAAACTTTGTAACTTGTTGATTATCTCCACCTAATTTTTTTCTTGGTTCATGATATTCACCACCTTGTGTTACATAACCCATGTGTTGTTTTTCATTATTGATAATAGGTTTACCATTATCATCAAGAATATCTACATTGATACCTAACCAACCAAGACCTGATTTGGGTGTAGCTGGTTCAGTTAATCCTTGAACTGGGTTTTGATATGTAGGCATTGGAGTATCAAATTCTTTTTTCTCTTTTCTAATATCATTAGACATACCTGTAACTTGTACATCAGTACCACCACCAGTATTACTAAATACCTGATTAGATCCTGCATTATATAAATAATCAGAAACACGTTTATATAATTCTTGTGATGTAGCATTAGGATTTTGATACCTAATTAAGTCTAAAAAATCTTTACCTTTTTCTGTTTGAATAAAATCTTCAGCCTTACGATTAGCTAAATCTCTAACCCTAGTATCTTTAACATAAGTACCATGAGAATCTTTAGTATAAATATTACCATCTTCAGGATTTAATTTTGAATTTTTAGAATCATATCCCATCTTAGCAATATCTTTCATTTGATCTCTAGCTTCAGAGGCATGATCTTGAACTTCTCCCATACCACTAAATCTAAATGGTATTAATTCACCATTTTCACCAATTAATTGTTGACCTAATTGTTTATCTTTATAAACTGCATACTTATCACCTTTTTTAGATTTATCTTCTTTATAAGCTTTATAATTTAAATAAGAATTTTCTAATTCTTGTCTAATAGGGTTATTAATAAAATCTCTCTTAACTTGTTCTAATTCTCTATTAGCATTAGGATCACCTGCAGCAATTTTAGCAGCTAAAGCATCTATCCTAGGATGAAATTCAGCATCTAATTCTTGCTTCTTTTGAATATTAGATAAACCTAATTGAGGATCATGGATTGCTGGAACATTTGCCATCAAATCATTTAACTTATAAGTATCACCTATAGCTGTATCATATTTTTGTTGCATCTTAGCACCTAAAGCACCAATAGCCTCAAAAGGCATTGGTACTCTAGTACTTACATATTGTTGTTGTTCTGAAGTATCAAATCTATTTGAAGGCATATTGTAAAGATATTAATTAATTAATTAGTAACCAAAATTATTTTTTTATTTTAAATCCTGATTTCTCCATAGCTTTTCTAAACTCAGGATTATTATAATATTGTGTCATCATATCTAAAGTTTTTTGATCCATTGAATCACCTTTAACATCTCTCATTTGATTAGCAACATTACTACCCATTGAACCAATTGCTTCACCTTTACCAGATCTATTTCTAGCTCTATTTTGTGCATTAGCAATAACTTCATTCATAGCAATTTGTGAATTAAATTGAGCATTCTGATTACCAATTTGAGAATTAGCATTATCATATTCTCTACGAACTCTACCAATATCAGCAGATGTTCCAGCTCTTAATGCTTGAGTATTACCTAACAATGTTGCAGCATTACCACCAGCACCAGTTTTTAAATTACCTAATCCTTGTCTATATTGATATTCTTTATCTTTAATTGCTTGAGTAGGATCTAAATAACTAGGTTTAACTCTTTCATAAGTTTCAACTTCTGGTTTATTATATCTACTTAAATTATAAATATTACCTGCATTATTTGCTGCAAATGTAGCAACGTTATTAGCTAAATTATTCCAATCAAATTTATTTGATGGTGGTGGAGTATCTGGTGTACTTGATCCTGCATCTAATGCTAATTTATTTAATCTATTAGCACTCCATTTATCTAAATCTGGTTTATTAAATGTATTATAAGGATCTGGTCCCATTACTTCATTAGGATCAAAACCACTATTTCTACCATTATTACCTGGTATAATTACATCATCACCTTCTCCTTCTTGTGCCATTTTAGGAGTAAATTTAACACCGTTTCCAAATTTAGGTAAATTCATTCCACCATATTTAAATCCAGTAGTCTTAACAACTTTTGGATCTACCATTTGAGTAGTACCATCCGCATAAGTTAATTTATTTCCACCACCTCTTAATAATTGATTAGTTTGCCAATTAGCAGTACTAGGAGTTTTATTTACAATACCTACAACACCACTTCCTGGTTTAAATTCTGCAAATTCAGAAGAAGGTAAACTACCAAAATTAGCAGTAGAATCTGTACCAACTCCACCACCTACATTACTAAATGTATCTGATGTTTTATTATAAGCATATTTCTTAGGGTCATAGTAGTTTAAATTTCTACCAGATTGATTTCTTGGATCCGGAGCCCAACCTTGAGTTTTATAATAGTTATCAAATTGAGATCTATTATTAAATGTTGGTATAGATGGTACTGGTGGACCACCAAATTGATACATTGGTAATTTAACACCACCCATAGCAAATTCACCTTCAGATTGTTCAGACATACCTTGAGGTTCCATCTGTTCATTATCTGTTGAAGGTAAGGTTACCCCCATACGTTTAGCATAAGCTTGAACTTTAGCTTGCTTAAAAGCTTCTTGATTTGCAAATAATGTTTCAGAATTTTTATTCTTAGCCATAGACATAAGCATTGCAGTATGTTTAGAAATATTACCATGTTTATCAGATGATAAAATCTTATCTTCTTTATTAGTATTATTAGATTTATTTAAATCTGCAAATGTTTTCTTCGTTCCAGGCATCTTAAGTTTATCTGAGAATATTAAAGAGTTTTGAGGTATATCAGTTTTAATACCACCTGCAGCATGACTAGGACCATTAAATTGTGTAAATTGACCATTAGGTGCTACAGAGTTTTCTTCTTTCTCTACTTCAGCATTAATTTGACCATTACCACCATTAGCATATTGAATACCTCCTGCACCATATTGAATAGTACCACCATACATTGCTTCTGGAATTTTTGTTTTTTGACCATTCATAAATCCTCCAGCCATTGATCCAACTTGACCTGCTATATTACCTATTTGTCCAGATTTATCTCCTTCATTATAAATAGGATTACCTTGAGAGTCATAACCATTAAATCCTTGTTCATTCTGTGGTCCAAATTGATTATATGCTCCACCAGTCATTTGTTGACCAGCAGAAATAAGTTGACCGGATCCTGGTACTACTGCATTTGCTACTATTGGAGCTGCTGCTTTAGCTACTGCACCAGTAACATTAGTTACTTGATTAAATTTATTAGCAGAGTTACCTTGATAATTAATACCTTTACCTGCACCGATAGCATCAACCCCTAAAGCATTTAGTGATGTATCAGCAATACCTAATCCATAATTTTTAAAAAAATTACCTACATTAGATTTATCTTTAGAGTCAAATCCTCCACCAAATTTATATTTGGGTATTTTATTAGTCTTTTTCATGGATATAACTTAATTAGTTATTGTATTATATAATATAATGTATTTCAGTGGTATAAACAAACAATAATCCAAGTTTATGATAACTTGGATTATTATAGTATTTTGTATAATTTTTAAAATTATCTATCAGATATTCTAAATAATGTTTTAATATTGTGAACCACAAACCTTAATCCTAAGAGATTATTATAACTTAGATCTATATTCACCCACTTATCTCTTAACCTATCACCAAATGTAGTTTTTGTAAGTTTAGATGGATCAAATATAGATGATGTGGATACAGGATAAACATCATAGTTAAATTTATTTCTAGGTATCTGTAAATTAAATCCTTGTTCAACTTTTCTAATGTTACCTCCTTTAGTAATATCTAAAGGAACCCAATCAGTATTTTGATATTCATTATATAATCTAACTTGATTAAATGTAGAATCTTTAACATTAACATCATCTGGATAACTTGGTAAAGTTATTGAACCAGGATATATATTTAAATCATCTGACCATTCAATATTATCATTAATTGCTTCTGTCATCATTGTTAAATTATCAAACACTTTAGTATATAAAGGTTGTTCATTAACAATAAGTTTTAAAGTACTTGGGTATATAATATCATAAAATTTAGAATAAGTACCATAATTATGTAAAAATATCTTTTTATTATTTGAGGTATTATTTACTACAGATAGCAAATACTTATTATTGTTTATATACATATTAGGTACAAAAGAATACATTGACACAAAAACATTTAAATATTCTGAAAAACTTATTGTATAATTTTCATCAGAAGTATTTGATACTTCATTTAAATTATTTTTAATAGTAAATAAAAATTCATTATTTTGATAATCATAAGTTGTAAGTAATCCCTTACCTATAATTGGATTATCATAATTAATAATATTATCATGTAATCTTTTAATAATAAAATTACGTTGTCCTTTTGTATCACTAATTGGTGTTAATGTTTCTCCATTAAATGTAAATATCTTTTTTTGTCTAATATCAATAAATGCTATTGTATTTTGAGATTTATATACTGACCATTGATGTCTAGTACCAATATCTAAGGCTTTATAAAAATGTTTTTGAATTATAGATATACTAGATCCTAACTTAATAGGTGCTCCAGATGTAATATCATTAACCATTGATACAGGATTAATCATCAACATCCCAAATCCTTTTTCTTGTATAAAATATACATTTTGATTTAAAGATATTAATGAAGTAATTCCACCATAATTACCTTCTACATCATAAAATTGATTTATAGGGTATACTGACCAAGAATCAGAAGTCTCATTATCATATTTAACTTCTGAAATATATATTCTATTTCTCCACTCATCATTTACAATAAAATCTACAGGTTTAGGAATAAATTTAGTAGTTGTTTTTTCATTACTATGATAATTTTGATAAACATAATCATCTATCGCGGTTGGATAATACCATGTACCACTTGTTAAATTTTTATCAAAATGTGAACCTCCTCTAACTGCTTGATTGTTAACATTAGTACAAGGAATATAGAACATATTAGACATTCTAGCATTAGCAACACTAGTTGTTGCACCAAGTACTGAACCTGTTTGAGTTGGACTTGGTGGATCATTTGGATAGTATCTATACTCTGTACCTGTACTATCTTTAATCATTTTTTGTAAATCCCAATTATTGATAAATACATCACCATTAAAAACATTAGAAGTTACTATTTTATTATTTACTAAAATATTATTATTTCTAATTAATGGTATAAAACTACCACAAGCAATATATTCATTACTTGATCTATTTGTGTATGTATTACCTCCATATTGTTTAGGATTAGGTCTGTAATATAATGCCATTAGTTTTTCACCATTTGTATCATCAGCACCAAAAGTAGTACTTGAACTAATACTGTTAGCACCATCATATGTAGTTAACATAGTAGCGGCTCCTTGACCTGGTATTGTACCATCGCCACCAGGACCAAATACATTCATATAATTATTATAAGCATTAAATCCTGTTTCAACAGCAGTTAATGTTGATCCTGCATTACAAAATAACCCTTTTGATATTGTTCTATTAACATTAACATTACTTCTTGAATATGTAGTATTATCATAATAAAACAACATATAAATTGGTGTTTCTTCAGCATCAAAACCTGTAACAAATCTTGATCCATCAAATAATGGACTACCATAATATAATTGAGTATTTGTACGACTACTATTAGTTAAATATGCTTGTAAATCATAAAAAGCAGTTCTATATCTACTTAAATTACTAGGACCTCTAAAATTAATAGGTTTAACTTTAGACCTAATTAACATTTTATCACCTGCTTGATGTGTAAATTCTCCAAGCATATAATCAAAACAATCAAATGTTAACATTCTATCTGAAACTGTACCATCATTATTAGTAGTAGCTTGAGCTAAAGTTTCAATACTATCTTCGTTTGGCCAAGGTCTATATGGAAATCCAAAATTAGGTATAGGTAAAACTGTAGATGCAGGATAAAATTCAGCAGTATCTTTATACATACCTCCACCTAAATTAGCAAAATCAACAGTTGATTCTTTATATGTATTTGTTAACATACCATAACCCAACATTGTTCTATTTTCTCTAGTTCTTTCAACTCTAACTATTTGATAACCACCAATTAAATTAGATATTGCTGAAACATCTACTTTAAATTTAATATATAATGATCTACCATATATACTGTTAGTACCAGCATAAAAAAATGAATTTCTAAAATCAGATATACCAGCAGCTATTTCTAAAGCTGTTAGATTATTACAAGTATCATTATAACTAGGCATTTTAATATCACCTATCCATTCTGTAAAATATGGAACTCCTTGTAAATCAAAGAATTGAATACCAAATCTATAAATTTCTTCTTGTTGAAATCCTTTTAATAAAGAAGTATAATATGGATTTTTAGAAGTACCTACACCATTAATTGGGTATGTTTGATTATCTGAATCTGTTGTCCCTAGAATTAAATCTGAAGGATTAGGTACTCCAGATATACCTATTGTTTTATAACTATACGGTGGTCCACCAGCTGATACAGTATCTAAAAACCAATCATTACTAACAGAACCTGCTACTGCTAAATTTGTAAGTAAAATATTTTCAGTACCAAACTCATAACTAATATATTTACCAGAACCACCTAAAATAGAAGTACCAGGTTTATAATAACATTCACGAGTAGTATCAATATCTCCTGTAGAATTATAATATTGATTAATATTATCATCAGAACGAGGAGATGCTATAGCAGTAGTTAAATTTAATGTTGTTTGTACTCCATTATTTGTTACTAATATATCTTCAGTATTTGAAGTATGTGCTCTAAATGCTCTAGCATCAAATATTTCACTAATTTGTTTTTGTTTAACCAATTTAACATTACCCCAAAATAATCTATTATCTTTAGTTTCAACAGTTTTAGCATGTGTAAATCCAGAAGATAATGTTAAATATTCTTCTACAGTAATTGTATCTAGATCTGCTAAACTAGCAAGTGTAAATATATAAGGATTTGTTGTAGATATACTATCTGGTGGTATTGAATAAATAATTGGTAAATCTGTTTTATAAGATCTATACAAAACAAAAAATTCAATAGTATCCCAAGAAGTATCTATGTTCCAAATATTCCATCTGATACCTCTACCAGAAGAACCCATACTTACTGCTGATTCATATGACATAAACCCTGTAGCACCTGTACTACTCTCATCTCCTTGAAGATTAACAATATTAGATGTTTGTGAAAAATTACTTATAGAACCTGTTGTTTTTTTTAATCTATAACATACTTCATAAGTACCTTGTGTTAATGAACCACTTGTAAACGATGTTAATAATGGTATTTCAAAAGATGTAGCTGGAAATACAGATAATTGTGTAGGATCTAAAGCCATTAATTGGGGATCACTTACAAGAACTGTTCTTATTGCATTATAAAAATCTGTCCAATATAATCTTTGAATACCTCTACTTTCATATCTTCCTAATATTGCACTTGGTGCAATAGGATGAAATTTAGTAAAATCTAATTTATTATTATAAATTAATGTTAATGTAGAGATTCTTGTAATATCATCAATTGTCAATTTCCAAATAGTACCTAAGTTACTAAATGAATCATTTGGATGAGGATTAATTTCAGTATCATCATCTATAGCAGTTAATAAATAAATATCATCATCAATGTATCCAGAACCTATTAATATTAAATTACTAGATCCTATTAAATAAGATACTTGTGTAGTACTTCTAGTATTTGTAAAATCTACAAATGAAATTCTAGTTATTGCTGTAATAGGATTACTTAATGTTATAGAAATAACTAATGTTACAGGTATACTTGTTACTAATGTATATACTGGTTGTTGATAAATAACTACATAATCATCTAAATAACTTACTGCAAATACAGGAGTAGTTGGTGTACCACTTGTTGATTCAAAACAATTAGGTAATGCTTTTAATAAATTATAAATATCTAATCCAGTAGTAGCAGAATCTACATTTAATGATACTGTAGTACTACCATTAATTGTTATAGTAATAATACCAGAATCAGTAGCTCCAACAGTTCCTGTAGGTGTTACTATTAATTTATAACAATCTTTTAGTATTGGAAAAGTAATTGAATGTTCATTACCTTTAATATTAACCAATGATCCATTAGAACTTCCCAATGTAGTTATACCTCTAAAATTGAGAGCTTGTACATATGAATTATTGTTATGTATTACTTTAGATATATCTGAAGACATACCTTGTGAGAATGATGATATACTTTCCATATTATCTTAAATTTCTACGTTCTGCTGATTCAATATTTCTAAATCCATTGTTATACTCTCCTTGTTTAGGAATAAGTCTAACCCAAACTCGCTTGAGGCGTTCCATTTGTGAACTATCAGGCATATTAGCTGAACCTCTAGCACTATTCACATAGAATAACCAATCTACTTTAGATTCTTGATATACTTTATCTGGAATTAAACCTTTTCTAAACTGTATTCTATCCAACATATAAGTACAATAAGCTTTTAAAGCTTTATCAAAATATACATCATCTGGAACTAAAGGATAGCCTTCATTATCTACAGGTATACCTAAGTATACAATACATAAATCACCAGATTCTAATGATGTATTTATAAAACCATCAGATATATAAAAATTATAATCTGTACAACAAGTTGGTACAGTATTACATTCTGGACATTGATAATTATTAGCTGCAGATTTAGTAGACCAAGATAACGGTTTACCATTAAATGTTATATCTTTAGGAAATGCAAAACCACAAGGTAGTTGTACTCTATGATTAACTACTGTTAAAACAGCAGACTTTTCTTCCATTTGAGAATAAGAACCAATAAGACTTAACCCTTCAGCAATCCATTCAATAATTGAAGATTCACCTAATTCTGTATTTATATCTAAATCTCTATATAGACCTGCTATAATTGATTTAGATGATTTAAAATTTACTATCATTGTTTACGGGATAATTGTGAATAATAATCAAATCCTGGAGTACTTTTAATATGTACAGGAATTGCTCTTGATGCTTCTCTACAGGGTTGAAATTTATAATACTTTTTACCTGTTAATTTTAATTTAGTTTTATCCCACTTCCATTTATATCTAAATGGTTGATCATAATAAACTAACATTCCTTGTTTCTTAGATTCACCGTAATTTACTCTCCATCCTTTAATGTTATCTATATCAAAGTCTACATCATATTTTACAATACCTAAATAACCTAAGTTATAAGGCATTTTAAATGAACCTGCTTCAGTAACTATTTTAGATTGTAATGACTTATTAAATGCTCTAACTACTTTATAATAGATTGCATAATCTACTGGAATTCTTTTGTTATTAAAAGAAGCTCTACAATAATCTTTATAAAAATCTTTAGTACATAAATCTTTTTTATACTTACCTTCTGTTCTTTTAGTTACTTTGAATTCTATCATTTTTTACCTAATTGGTTTTGAGATAATCCATCATTACTTGTGTCATGTGGCATTTGTAAGAATGGTTGTACCTTAGTTTGCATTATAATATTAGTAATATCATTGGCCATTTTTAAAGAACAAGGATACTTACTATCCCAACTAAAACAAGGTGAACTTCCACAACTAGAAAATCCAGCTAATTCTTCCGGGTTTTCAAAGATAGCAAATATATTTATATATTCCAAAAGTAAATCAGAAGTAATATAAATATATCCATCTTTTAAATACCATTGATGTTTAGTACCTGTATACTTATTAAATCTATTATATTTAACTTCAAAAGGATTAGATTTAGATATAACATCTCCAACCGGTGTTGTTATTCTAAGTATTAAGTTATCTGAAGAAGTTTCAACTGTTGAAGGTATTTGTAATTTAGTTTTAAGTATATAACAATCAGTTGTTATAAAACAACAATCTGAAGCATCTACTAACTCTAATTCCATACAAGATAAGTCTTGTACCCAAATATCTGAAATATCTTGACGTTTAGATATAGATTGAGAAATAAGCATTGATCTTATTTCATGAAACCAAAATGCAAATTGTTCATCACTAATTCTAAAAGAGTAATTATTCTCCCCAGAATCAGCTATATTCCTAACATCTGCAACTCCTTTTCTTAGTGTAAACATAATTATTTCTTTTTATTTCTTGGTGTCCAACCTTTTAATCTATATTTAAATCCAATCATTGGTTGTTTGTTAAATGGATCATAACCTAAACTATAAGTACATTTATCTATACTTAAATCAATTGTTGGTACAATGTTTTTAACACCAACAATAACTCCAGCATGTATCTCATATTTGTAAGGTCTATAAACTAAACTATCTATTTTAACTACTGTACTATCTTTTATAATTAATGGTACTTTAAGTTTATAAGAAGGTTTAAATGAATTCAATGTTTTACCTTGTGTTACAATTTTACTATACATTTTAATATTAGAATCTTCAATACTATCATTGTATACAAAAAATCTATTCATTTCTAAACTATCTATTGGTTTAGGTTTATATAAGTTAGTATCAATATATACAGGATAAGGTACTAGTTTATCTTTAAATGATATGATAGTATCTTTAGGAAATATAGTATCTCTATAATTAATTATTGTAACTATTTTACCAGGAATAATTTCTTTAGAAGACCCACACTGCTTACCCAAATAGAAAATAATAGCAATGATAATTATTGCACATATTAATTCTATTTTATCTTTTAATTTATTTATCATATTCCGTAATAATTTTTAATACTTGTTTGGATAGAATACCTATCACTTAATGTAGGTGATCCAGCTTTTACAATAACATCTTGACAGTAACCAATAAAACCATAAGCAGAACTTTCTCCCATTAAATTAGTAATATTAAAATTATTTGTTGTTAATGTGTTTGTTTGATCTAATAATCTGGTTCCATTTTTATAACTTTGAGCATCTAAAATATCTCTATACCATTCATGTAAATCTTGATGATTTAATACATAATCAGTACCTGATTGAGCATAACCTCCAGCACCACCCAAATTATGATATATAGTACCACCTACTGAATTATAAAAACCATATCCTGCTGTTCCACCAAAAAATTCCCTAGCATTAGCTGTCCAATATAAAACTGCACTTAGTGAATATTGATTACCTAAATTTATTTGATTAGTTAGTAATAATGTTTTGTCACCACTTACTGAGTAAGAACTAGGTTTACCATTAGTTAAAATCATTGTTCCTGCAATTCCAGCTTGTGGTCTATTACCTACCGTATTATACGCATGGTTATTATTTCCACTTCTGTCATATCTAATTGACCAATAGAAATCTCGTCCAGCAGCCCAAGTTTGAACTGCTGTAATATCAATATCAAATTTATTAGATCCTGTACCTCCTATAAATCCTACCTCAAAAGTATCTAAACCATTTAATGTAGCTACTTGACCACATTTAGTTCCTGTCCAAGGAGTACCATCAAAATATTCACCATTACGCATGGCTAATATTAAAGCACATCCTTTTGGTATATTATTATAATAAGTAACATCAACCTTTTCAATTTTATAAGAAACTAAAGGAGTATTATTACCACCTATAAAATGCAATGCATTATTATAAGTTAGTGAACCTGCTGCGTGTGTATGAGGTTGTGTAGTTGGATTTCCAAATATATCTACAAGTTTAGTCCATGTAATTGCATCACTTGAATAGTATATTAATTGATGATTGCCTGACGCATTTCCACCAACTGGACTATAACCAATACTCATCCAAATTTTATTGTCAAATACATCACCACTAGGCCAAGCACTTTTAAATTCAACAGGAAGTGTAGCTATGTTTGTCCAAGTAACTCCATCAATACTTTTATATACCGAATCATTATAATTAGCAATATTACCTGGTGCAGAAGTTGTTGTAAATATAGCACCACCAATAAAATATAAATATCCATTTAATGAATACAATTTACCTGTAGACATTGTATTTGGAAATGATGCTATTGTAGTAAAATTAATACCATCTACTGTTTTGTAAACATTAGTATTATCAATACCACTACTTCTCTCTTCACCACCAACTATATAAAATTCATTGTTATGTAAACATCCAGCAGCAATATTCAATCCGCTTAAACCCCAATCTGCTGTCATTTGTTGCCAAGTTCCTGCACCATCACAAGCCCATACTGCAGTAATATCTACACCATATAATGGATCACCACCAAATATCCAAGCTTGATAACCTAACCATGAACCACAATTTAAAGCAAAGTGCATATCGTGCCAAGGAGCATCAGTTAATTGAGTAAATGTAACACCATCAACAGTTTCGTATTGCTCATTAGTGCTTGGTGTAAAATTAGCTCCACCAGCAGGATTCCAACCACCAAAAAATCTAATTTTATTATTTACTTTTTGCATCATTGGACCATCCCTCCAAGGAGTAATAGCATTATTCTTCAACATTTTCATGTTGTAATAACCATTAATAGTTGTTCCTATCTGATTAGCTAATGATGTAAAATACCATTGATTATTTGGAGTCATTTTATGTAAAGTTTTTAGTTATATTCCAATATAAAGTTGAACCATTGTAATAAAAACTTACAATATCAATACTTGTTGCAGCAGTAGATAATGTAAGTACACCAGCTCCACCTGTACCAACTTTTGAATTACTTGGTAATGTTAAAGTATAACTACCTATACCACCTTGGATAACTTCTAATGTACCATAGTCACCTTCAGATAAACCTATTAATTTTAAAGTTCTATTTGCAGTTAATGTAAGTTTAGCATTATAAGCTCTACTTACATCCCAACTAACAATAGAACCATCTATTAAAATAGTTGGTTTTTGATAAGTTATTAATTCATTAATTTTTGTAAAAAAATGTTTAGCATCATTTATAAACGCACCTGTTACAAATATACTTTTTAATTTAGGAATCATTTTATTTAGTTTTAATTGTTGTTACATAACCTCCTATTGCAATAATTGCAGAAAGTACTAATTTAGGATATTCTTTTGATATATCAAAAGTTTTCCAGTCAATAGTTAACCATGCTGTAGATACAGCTACTGAAATACCCATTATTGTGGACATATGATCAGCCCACCACTTCTTTTTTACTGTTGTCATAATTTCTTATCTATTACTTGAATTTCAAATTCTTTATATTTACTCATTTCTGTCATAAGTCTAGCTAGAGCTTTCATAGATGTACCACCTTGTAATATATCTACACCTCTAGTTCCTACTAAAATACAGCCATGGGTATCTTTTGCAAAATTTCCAGAATGTATAAGCACTCCAGTATAACCTTCAATACCACTTAATCTTGGTAATAATTTTTTAAATCTTGGTGACATATTAATAATTACAGGATAGGTTCCAGCAGGTATTGCTGTTTCACCATACAATTTAACTTCACCAGAATCATTTAGATCACCATCTCTATTATTATCTCTACAAACATCTTCTAATGTATCACATATGAATACGTCATTTAAATATAATTTACCAATAGTAGTTTTGTTTGTATAAGTATCTCTATTTAATTTTAAAATTGCTTTCATTTATCTTCTTCTATATTAGTATTATTTGGTAATATTGCAGTAGGAGGATTAAATAATAATTGTTTAGGTCTTTTTTCATCATAACCATTTTCAAGTGCTGATATTCTAACTTCTAATCCATTATTTTCATAATAAATTTTTTGTTTAATTAAAGCAATATCTGTTTTTATATCTGAGGCCCAATTAAAAGCAGTGATTATAAATCCACTTATTGTTAATATCCCTATTACTTTAGCTATTGTTATTGTGTTTTTTTGAGGAGGCATTATAAGATAGTAGTATTAATTAATTTTTTATTTAAAATATTTTCAATGTTTAATTTATCATAATCTTTTATATCAATTGTTATAATATATAACAAACATAAATTTAAACTAATAGGAATATCTGAAAGACTATAATTACCATCAGTATCAAAATTATTAACCGATACCACTTTACCAAGAGAGGTAAGTGGAGAATATCCTGAAGGTTTCCCTTTATCAAGAGTTTCAATAATTGCATTACCATCTTCCCAAAATTGATCCAATAAGATTGTTGAATTAATTGGTTTTTGGATTTTTCCTGTTGTACTATTGATGGTCTGGAAATATAAAATTTCATAATTATTATTTTCTATTGCTATATTATCTGTAACTATATTTCTGTTTAAAACAGTAAATATTTTTCTTTTTTGAAACATAACATTAATCAAATTTTTTATTTAAGTACGCTTTCATTATAATATAAGCACAATAAGAATCAAAACTATTTATTTGTTTTTCTTTCATTGCATTAGTATCATTTAATAAACCTTTCCAATAATCATATTCACCAATTCCTTCTAAACTATTAGAATTATCCAAAGTTACTAAAATAATATCTTTTGTCAAAATATTTGTTGCAATAAATTCATTAGTATCTTTATTGTAATAATTTAAATTACAATCTAATAATATTGTTTTATTAAGTTTATTATCAACAAACTTAATAAACTCTATTTCTCTTTTAAGTCCTGATTTAGGACAAATATCTGTAACTACTATCATTATTCATGGTATGCGTTAGGTGATATTACAAATTGTAATACTTGAGATGCTGTTGCTGCTCCAGATAATATCTTACCCATTACACCTATAAATTCTCCTGGATTAACAATGATAGGAGCTTCAAAATCAAATTGACAAGAAGTACCTTGTTGTCCCACTACAGCATTAATTGGTAAACTAATAACACCTATTGGTTGTGGTCTTCTAATTTTAGTTGTACCAGTAGCAAATGAAGCTGATTCTGTAGCAGCTAGAGATACTGATGTAGAACCCCAAGCTACAGCCAAAGCTAATGTTGTTGGAACTGTTGCTGAATTTGCAGCACCAGCATTTACTATATCAACTTGAATACCTCTTAAATGCATTACTCTACCTGTTTGATTTACACCACCTAAAGGATTTTGATAACTAGCAATAACTACATCTGTAGCAGAAGTAGCAGCAGCATTCATTTGAAATATACCTCCTAAAAAAGCACCTAATGCAGCAGTAGTATTTGTTGCAGCAGCAGCAGTAGGTAATGCAGTATTAGCCCATTGTACTTGTGGAACACCATTTGTATAAGTACCACCATCTAACGCTTGTAAACCTAAACCAGATCTTGCTAATTGACCACCCCATGATTTATTAGTAGCGATATCCATTAATGTTACTGTAACATCACCAATTTTTACAATCATATTTGGTGACGAACCTATGATACCATTATTATATTTTTGTATAAACAATGGTAATGATGTAGATAAAAATGCTTGTCCTTGACCTGCTGGTATAACTTGTTCACCATATAATACATCATCAATCCAATATTCAATTTCTCTTTCACCTATAACTATCGTATACTTTGAAGTTGCATTCAATGTTAATTCTGAAACTGTCGCTATTAATGTTATTTTATTAGTAACTCCAGAATTGTATCTTATACAACCCATTAATCCACCAGAAGTTAATTCAAACCAAACTCCATCTATTGGTTCAGCTGCTCCAGTAGCTACACCTAGTCCTGCTAAGAATACTTCATTAACTGTTGGTAACATTGTGAAAGTTCCAGCAAGCTCTACACAAACAGGTGCTGTCCCTATTAAAGGAAAATAACCCCAAGTTTGTAAATAAGCATAATTACCAGATACAGTAGATGTACCAGCAGCATTTACATTTAAAAAACCTGCTGACTGAGTCATAGTCATTGTAGTAAATGCATGTTTCCACAAACCTGTATTTTGAGTACTTGAATTAAATGTATGACTAAGTAATACCGTGTCCATACCAACCCTCTGTCTAAAATCTTGAGATGTTTCTGATGATTTTAAATATGCTACACCAGTTTTAGTCCCTGGATCATTTTCTGCAAATGTTCTAACCGCACCTACATTTGTAGGATTTGTTGCTACATTAGTTTCTAACACTACTTTAGCAGCATTGTTAATATTTACTTCTTGTTCATAAACGGAACCTTTAATTCTTAAACTCATTATATTATTTCTTTATAAGTTATTTTATATCTTCCCCAAGTTAAATTGTGTGCGACTGCGATAATATCAAAACTTACACCCACATTTATATTATAAGTAGATGCCATTATGTTTTCTAAATAAACATCTTCTCCTGTATGATCTACTCCATCATTTTCTACAAAACATTGAATTTTAGTTGTACTAGTAACCCATGATGCCAATACTGTTGTAACAACCAAATCATTTTCAGATAATACACCATCTTTACCAAAATCAATATTTACAGTACCAGAATGTAGTAATGGTTGATAACCACTCAAATCTACATAACTAGAAGGTAATTCCATTCTAGCAACTGTATTATCTTCAATACTTAAATCTACAGTAGGATTTGAACCACCACCAGTATTAAAAGTATACCACTCTACCATTAGTAAATCAGTATTTAATAATGTAGTAGAAGTTGCTAATGCTGTATCTACAGTATATTCTGCACTTACTCCTGTTAATACATTAGAGTAACCACTAGTAGCTAATAATGTAGGTGAACTACCCGTAGAATTAGTTTTATAAAGTAGAGCATATAACTGAGTTACTTTGGTTCCTCCTGTTTGAGTTGCATGAATATGAAATTTAACAACACCTGATGGAATAAATGTAATGCTTGGACTTCCTAAATTAGTAATAAAAGTAGTTAGTTTAGTCCCGCTAGGCACGGAAGGTGTTCCAGGAATAACTTGTAGCACTCCTACAGAAGGAGTTTTAGTCATTGTGTAATAAGTACCAACTATAGTAGAAAGTGTCTTATAATAGAAGTATGCAGTTAATCCACTAGATGCTTGTATAATTTGATTATTAACTGCTTCTGTAGTAGGTAATGTTGCATTATCAATAACTGTAAAATCTGTTACTACTTGACTATCATCAACTTTAGCATCTAAAACAGATTGTAAATCAGTTTGACTAGACAATAAACCAGTTATGGTTCCCCATACAGAAGAACCTCCACTACCACTAGCAGCCATTGCACTAGTAAATATTTTAAACTTTTTAAATAAACTATTACTCATAGTGTTTATTTATAATACTGAATGTGTAAAGTATGTGTACCAGCACCTACTTGTATTGCTCTAAAGTTTTCTAAATTAGAACGACCAGTTACATCAAATGCATCTAAGTTACTTCTAACAATACCATCAGTTGTTGTAGGTGGTACTTTATCACCTATTTCTAGATAACGTATAGCAGGTGTAGTAATACTTGATTCTACACTAATCATTGCATATGTTGCACCAGTAGGTACAGTTAAACTAACTACAGATCCTGCAACTGTTAATTTTTGATAAGCAAAAGCTAATAAATTATATTTATTTAACCTTACTAATTCTGCAAGAAAACTCTTGCTTTGATTACCGAATAAACCACTCATTTTATTTTATATTTTATATTAATTGACAAGGGCATATTTCACAAGCCTCCATTAATTTATTCATAATTATTTCAAACTCTACTTCTGTTAAACAATTTGAAAGTGTTGTACAAGTACCTAATTGTATTAAATCACCAACTAATGATGTTATACTTCCTGTACCAGAATCATAATATAATATCATACTTTCAACACTACATTGTAGTGTAAATGTTACAGATGTTGAAGTTGTACCATCAACAGAACCAATATCAACTTGATTGTGAGATATATATACATTTAACTCTATTAGTTTTAATATTAATAATTCTAATATTGTAGAAACACCATCACCAATAAAAGGATAATTAACATCATTTATAATAATTTCATATACTCTAGATAAAGTTGTTACTTTATTTAAATAAAAAAAAGAAGGATTAGCTGTTGTAAAATTAATTATTGTATTATTATTTATTGCTGTATTATTATAACATCGTGCAGCATTAAAATAATCATTCATTAGTTTTAACTTAACTACTTCAGAATCTGCACAACTATCTCCAATAGATAATAATTTAGATACCTTTACAGCATATCTACCAATACAACATAAACTGTTAGTTAATACTAAATTTATATTTTCATCAGTCATATTCTTATCCTAAAATTACAACTCTAAATATACCTATAGCACCACCTGTTGTTAATGTCATATTTCCAGTACTCCCATCTACTTTACAATTAAATGTATAAGTACCTAATGTAGGAGTATTTGTTAATAATTGCCAATATGATGAACCTTGTAATACAACAAAATACCACATTTGTACATGTATATCTACAAATAAATTTAATTCTGTACCACTAACAACACAACCATTAGGAGTAACTTCACAAGTTGCTCTTTCTAAATAACTTACAGTTAAAGTTTGTTCAACATCACTAGTTGTAAATGTTTTAATTAATTTATAAGCACTAGTTCCATTGGTACCATTGGTCCCATTTGTTCCGTTAGTACCATTTGTTCCATTAGTGCCTGGTGGACCTGTTGCCCCAGTTTCACCTATTGGTATTTCTAAAGATTTGCAATCATCACACATAGTATATAATATAAGGTTTTAATTTGTTATTTGCAAGTTTTACATGCACTATTTAAGCATAATTTTGTAAGTATTTTTAAAATACTAGCAAACACTGTAGAATCTCCACATTGTGCTGCTTTTTTTAAAGATTCTAACATTGACCACGCAGTAAGGTAATTTTTTTGAGATACATTATCATTACAACAATCACATGATTCTACATAAGGTAACATCTTAGTTACACAACATTCTGAATTACAAAAGAAGTATTGATAAATTGTTTTAGTATATATTACATCTGGTTCTCCCGCAACAGTTACAGTATATGTAAAAGTATATTTACCATCACTTAATGTTGTTAAAGACGATATTAAATAACCATTAAGAGTAAGGTCTTTTACAGGGAATCCTACAGCAAATAAATCAATTGTTGTAATTACACCTAATGGATCTGTTACAGTTAATACTGCACTAGTAACAACGGTTGTATCTATATTAGGAGTACCATAACCTGTTAAGTTATTTATAGCATTATATGTACCAGTAAGTTCTTTAAAGGTATAGTCTTTACAATTACTTGCTTGACAGATTGAAAATTTTAGAGCTAATGCCATTTGTTATTATATTGTTTTAAATAAGTAAAGCCCCTGGAAACTTTCAGGAAGAAAAAACCAGGGGCTTATTATACTAATTAAGGCTTTAAAGTTTGACACATCAGAATGATGTGGTGATCAGTCTAAGAACTAGACTGCGAATGTTAAGACTGCTGCAGATGGTGTAGCTGCTAACCAAGTATTTAACTTAGATAACAATGATGCACCTTCTGTAGAACCAGTTGCAATTGCTGTATAAGCAGCACCTGCATCAATAGCTGGAGTTGCAATATATACTGATTTACGAGCTACAGATACTAAATCTGCACCGGATGTAAATGAGTTGTCAGCAAATTCAAGAATTAAGATACTATAGAAGTATTTAACTTTTACTGCAGATCCACCACCAATTGCTGGAACTACTGTTGTTAATACAGCTACTGTCGTACTAATAAAATATTTTACTTCATACATTATACCATTTAATTCTACTAATTCACCTACACGGATCATAGCTGCTACTGTAGCAGAAAAAGTTACAGTATCTTCACCTACAACACCAGTTACAGTTGGAACAATTGCTGCAGTTAAATAACCAGTAGTAGCTACGTTAAATTCTACATTTTGTGTTGGCCATAATCTACGGTTAGATAAACCTTCATATTGATAATCAAAGTTTTCTTTGTTATAAATATAGTTATAAGTTCCTTCTCCATAAGAGTTAGCTTGAATTTGTGTACAAGTTGTAGTAGCACCAAACCCTGTAGCATCTTCTACATGAACTGAGAAGTATACACGATTTTCTTTATAAGTTGAACTACGGAATTGGTTAATATCTAATGCTGTAATTTCTACACCATAATTAGCTGCTCCTGTTAAACCATAAATACCAGTACCATCACCTACTACTACTGCAACAACTAATGTTTTAAATCCACCATTGTTGATTTGAGCAGCTGCCTGAGTAGCAATTGTTAATTGTGTAGCTGTAGCTGCTGATAAAAAGTTACCTCTTAATACTTCAGGACGTTCAGAATACAAAGATTTATCATTTTTAAATCTGATATTAAATGTGTAATCAGTTGAAGGATTAACTTCAATTGTACCTGTAGCTGTTTTACGGTTATAACCAATTGCCCATACTTCACGAGTTGCTGGAGAATAACGTTTACCACGAGCAGAAGTTACAGATCTACCATTGATAGACATTGATTTTTTAAATGATCCATCAGCAAATGTTTCAGAAACTGTAATAGATTCTGAAGCACCACCAGCAGCATAAGCTGAAGCTAAGATGGTTTGGTCTTGACCAAATACTCCTAGTTTACCTGGAGTTAATGTATTAACAGTAGTTTCTAATGCTGTACCGTTTCCTACAAAAGTGTTTGTTACTTTATGAATTGACATTGTTTTTTAATTTTTAAGATTTATTAATTGTATTATTAGTTGATTACTTGAAAGTGAATTTTAACTACATCATTTAATGCTGCTGAAATATGCACATTTAATAGACGTATTTTAAATGATCCTGCTGCTACTGCTTCAATAAGTGCTACCGGAAATCCAGTTTTACCATTTGCATATTCTACTTGTACTTTAACTACAGATGCTGCAGTTACTTTAGAATTAGTTACTGTAAATGGACCTGCTACAGTACTTGCTGCAGTGGTTAATGATACAGTTGTAATTACTCCTTTAGTTGCATTAGTAGTAACTGCCGTAGTAATATTAGTACCCTGTGTTACTGTTCCTAATGTACCATTAATATAATTGATCATTTCATCAATTTTACTAGATAGTATTTTAACATTTGGAATCTGAGCTCCTAAAAAGTATTTAGGTGAGATTGTTAGTATTGCCATTGTTTAATTTGTTATTCGTTAGTGTTATTTATTAATGGGTTAAATGTTTGTGAACGCTTACCCTCTATTCCCTCTAATGCTATTGACACTGCTTGATCTACTATTTCAGAATGTGTATGCTCAGATAATTCAAAAGTAGTTCCTAAAGTTATACTTACTCTTTGAGGTTCTTTAACATATCTCATTCTATAACTTACTATTATACAAGATGATAATAATTCAACTCTACCATTCTCCATTAACCTTAGAACTTTAGCTTCATTAGGTTTTCTGAATGGATCTAAAATAACTTTAGAGAATTCAGAGTGACTTATTGGTACTACTTCAACTAGTTGTGTTACATTTGTTCCACACATGTTACAAGTAATATTACATCTTTCTTGAACAGTAAACCAATGATCTGTAGGAAGAATTAAAAATCTAGCAGTAGGATCAATATTATCTGAAGCATAAGCTAATGGTGTTAATATTGAATTAACTGTTATATTTTTTAAATCTTCAGTACGTTTCTCAGTTTCTTCAAAAGACTGTCTTTTATTATTAGTAGGTCCATAACGCTGTTTAACAAATCTATCTTGAGCATTATTTAGAATTAAATCTATTTCTTCAGGTAAAAAATTAGGTACATTTAAAGTATCTAACTTATCACATCTAAATTTAAATTCTTGATGTAGCTCTAATATTGTCATTACTCAGCTTTAGTTTTCTTAGGTTTTAATTTACTTTCTAATGCTAATTTAATAGCTTGGTTTTTCATATCTGATAAATAACTTACAACCTCATCAGTTGAACTACCTAAAAGATCTTCACCATTATAGAAGTAAGTTCCTTTTTGTTTAAGTATATCTTTCTCAATTAATGCTTTTACTAAAGCTCTAGTTGGAGTATCTTTAGCAGTAGCTAATCTAATAAATTCTTTAAAGTCTTTTTTAACTTCTTTAAACAATTCAGTTTTAACCATTGTTTCAGACATTGAATCTACACCTTTTTTACCATAGATTCTTAATAGACCTCTTCTTTCTTCTACTGTTGTGTTATGAAAAGCTTCCATAGCAGCAAACTCGAATTCCATTTTAGCATCTTCAATTTTAGAAGCAGCTTCTGGATCATATATATAAAATCTTGCTGTTGAATTACCAACTACATCATGCTCGGTATTTGCTATCCAATCATGTTGTTGCAACATTTTAAATTTTAATTCATCATAACCTGTTACAATATTAAATATTGTTAACTTGTCATTTCTCAATCTTACTTCCATATCTGACCAAAAATCAGTATTTCTTTTACTTAAAGTACCTTTTGGTAAGTTTAACTCTTTTTCATAATGTTCTTCATCAGCTACTGACAATCCGGTTTTATATAAACCATTTTGACTAAGTTGTGCTCCCATTATTACAGTTAAAGTCTTATTGTAATAAGATTGACCTGAAAACTTATTTCTTATGATAGGTCTAATAACATAAGATTTTATTCCTTGTTCTTCCATTTGTTTTAATAATTTGCCTTATTAGTTTAAAAATAAAGAGTGTTTGAGGCACACTCTTCAAAGCCTTTATTTTAATCTAGCTAATGCTAGAAGCATCTAAAATTAATTGAGCTGCATCACTTGGGTCACGTAACATGATACCACATTCAGTCATTGCTTCAAATGTGTAACCATCTACAGAAGTAGCAGATGAACCATTTTTCTTAGGTCCATAAGGGCCATACATTCCTTCAATGTAAGTTGTTACCATCTCACGATCTTTAGAATATACTTTTTGGATATTTGGTTCTCCTTTGTTATAAGACTTA
>Ga0181338_1000004_pt1 | contig 73893 bp, 117 predicted proteins | sample Sp13VDMM110SD_FD_122168 | JGI IMG/M metagenome (GOLD analysis project Ga0181338, IMG submission 122168) | Freshwater viral communities from Lake Michigan, USA - Sp13.VD.MM110.S.D | ecosystem: Environmental > Aquatic > Freshwater > Lake | place: USA: Michigan | collected 2013-04-23
GACATAGCACCAAAATCATATAGAACTGTTTCTAAAGAGGATAAGAAGAATAATTACTATTTAGCTAAATGTAGCGAATGTGGATGGTTTGGGAGCAGTAGTCTTTTATGTGGAGGGGGAGCATTGTATGATAGCGGAGATTACTTTGATTGTTATTGCCCTGTATGCAATAGTACAGAATTTTAATTAAACGAATTAACAACATGGAAAACAAAGAACAAAATACAGGGATGAGTGTTGAGCAGGCAGCAGAACAGACATTCCCAATCCCAGATGATAAAATAGGGGATGTTTATTTTTGCAGTGATATAGCCAATTTAAGAAAAGGATTCAGATTTGGTGCATCATGGCAATCCTCCAAACCCATTAACAGCGGATGGGTGAGTGTGGAAGATAGGTTGCCTGAATCATTAAAAGATGGTAAGGATGTAATAGTTTATTTTACTGATGATAGCATTGGGATATGTCTATCATATCTTGTTTCACATTTAGACCATAAATCATGGATGCCCTTACCACAACCCCCTAAACAATAAGAAATGGAAAATAAAGAAATAGAGAAAGCAGCACAACAATACGCACATGAGTACTGTGATATGCTTGATTTAAGCCACTATAAAGGATTGCATCAAGGGTTTAAAGCAGGTGCAAGGCTTAGGATATTACAGTTAAATCAATTAGAATCCGAACTCGCCCAGCTAAAGGCAGATAATGAGAGGTTGAAAGCTCACATATCAAAACTTACCCATGTAATAGAGCAAGTAATGATAAATCAGCCAATTGAAGCCACTATTGAAATTAAAAAAGCATTGGATAATCACTAACCCATAAAGAAAGATGAAAACTATAAAAATTGAAATGGAAGTTGCATTTCCAGAAACGCTATCGACTGAGCAGGAAATAAAAGATTGGTTATATTATGAAATGGGGTATAGTGGTTCAATCAGTATCTTAAACCCAATTATAAAAGAGGGCGAACCCATAAATGTTAAAGAAATGTTTATTACTGATTTCACCTTAGACTAAATAAAACCCCTAACCACTAAACTGAATTGAAAATGAAAGGTAAATTTAAATTAGTAGGATTAAGCAAAAGCAAATCCGTAACGTGTGAAACAGATAAAGAAGATATTTTTTGGCCTAAAGTAGAAATGTCGCAAGACCGATTCAATGCTTTATGGGATTATTGTAAAGGTAATTGGGATGAACCAAAATTTGCAGAAATAGAGTATGATAGGTTAGATGAAACTGGTGAGCCAATTAACCCTGTATTATTAAATATAACATTATGAAACCCCTAATCCTAATCCTCCTACTGCCCTTATGCAGTTACGCTCAACGCCAAATAATTTAATTATGAAAGAACAACCATACATCAAAAAAGCATTTAATCTTACGAAAAGGGAATATACTTGTTTTCTATCGGGATTATGGATAGGTGCAATATTTATATTTCTGTTGATGTTTTTTATCCCATTATCTACAAAGGCCCAACGCCACACCACCCTCCTAACCGAAATAGGAACAACAGACTTTCGCAGTCAATCCTATGCCGGGATGATAGGCTTTACTAACTTTCAGGATGATTCCTTTCATGCAGGGGTATTGTATAAGAATTACGGTTCTGCTAATCGAATTGGTGCAAGAGTTAATGTGAACCTGAATCTAAATCGTGCAATGTTTGTATTCATCCAATCAGACATATTCGCTAAAACTGCAAGTCAGGATAATGCTTCATTTATGGAGAATAGTGTAGGATTAGGATTGAAATTTAAGGACTTGTTATTGAGTTTTGGGTATCAGATGGAGGATTATAACCCTGTGACTAAAATAAGGTCAGAGGATAGGCTATTGGTTAAATTAGGGTATAAAATAAAAATGTAAGAAGATGGAAATTAGAATATGGGGTCTTGTAGATATTCACTACAACGAAGACGAAACAGATAAAGCACTCAAAGAACGTGCTAAATGGGAAAAGAAAGGCTATAGATTACAAGAAGAAGATGTCGGTGCATTTACCGACAATACAGACCAATTGCTAAGTCCTACTAAGATTATAAAGAAATAACCCTCACCGCCCTATTATTCATCACCCTGGCAATATACCTAACCCTCTCCGCTTTGGGGAGTAAGAACGATTAGTAAATTATTTAAACAGTATAAAAATGCAATCATTAATTGAAGTATTCAGAATGTCAGAGATAACCCCTAAAACAAGGGTTAAAATCATTATTCAACTTGGGAAGGCTATAAATGCTGACCACGGTATGAACATAACCGAGCCATTGGTATATGAACTTGTGAAGCAATTAGACCCCGATAATCAGGAAGTAGAAAACGACCATTATAAAAGTAAGTTTTGATTAGTAAATTTATGAAGTTATGAAAACACCGAAAGAAAAAGCGATTGAATTGTTTGATAGGTTTAAAGTTGAGGCATTCTCTGAAATAAAAGGATGGTATATTGAAACCGAGGCATCAAAAGATATGGCAAAATTAGTAGTTGATGAGATAATTGAAGAAGTTCGAGATTATTGCGATACAAATTTTCATCAGGAAAGAATGATTTTTTGGCAAGAAGTCCGCTTCGAAATCGAGAAACTATAATAATTGAAAGGTAATTAAGAAGTGAAAAAATGGAAACAATAGGACAATTAGCAAGACTAACTAAAAAACAAACTGATAGAGCGTATTTTTCAACTCTACCAATAGGAACCGTATTTATCATAATTGATAATTTAGACTTACCTGCATATGATTTAACAGGTTATTTTATTAATTCTGAGCCTCATAAATTATTTAATGGAAATTATCACCATACTGGATATATCGAAAGAGGATCATGGGAAATTATAGGCGATATTAAAGACAATATTCATATTTTAAAAGGTCAGGCATAACGCTTGACCTTATTTCCTCTGCCTAAAATTCCACCAAGCTATTAACCCCATTATTATAATCAATGAGGCTATTATTAGGATTTGTTCGGGGAGCATTACGACCTCGCCTTAGCAGATAGATTCTTTAACCACTCTGATATTTTGTCAAGACTTGCACCAATAACCAAAGCAGTATAGAATGTTACCTCACTACCAAATATCAAGCTACTAAATCTGATTCCAACGTATATTAATAGCAATGATGTAAATATCCTGATTGCATTATCTCTGAATAAGAACCATGCAGAAAAGGCATAAGGCGTATTTTTACTTGACTTATCACGTTTGGCAGCTTCAAACCTAAGCATAATCAATGCCCCGATTACTGCGATTGTGTAAGATACCACGAATCCGATAGTATCTTTTGTTCCTAAAAATTGTTCTAAAAATTGTTCCATCTTATTATAGTTTTAAGCCATTTTCTAAAATAGCGGATTTGTTGTTCTAATTTAAGCCTCGTTAAGCGATAATTCTCCCGAATATGATAAATATACCTTACGAACATTTTTAGGCTCTCCTATGGCATATTTTGGGCGTCTTGCACCAAGTAATCTACTCTTTGCAATAAAAGCAAACCCAACTGCATTAGATTGATTACCTCCGTACACTAAAAACGCATTGTCATTCTCTCCAACATAGAATCCTACATGACCACCATTGTCCCTTGAAAATACTAATACATCCCAAAGCATTTCACGACCTTTAGTAACTTCTGTTCCCCAATTCATCCATTGTCTTGCAGCGAGTAACTTACCTGAATCAAATTGATAGCCTGACCGTTTAGCGACAACACCTACAAACAAACCGCACCAAGGAATATCATCATCGGTTTACCAACCTGATACACCGACCTCTTTAGCCCACGCCTTTATATTTGGATTACTGCCCTTACCTTTTAATTCAAGTGTGCCGTAATGACGTATAGCCTCTACAAGCATTTTTGGAGAGGATTCGTTATAAAGCCAATTATATCTTTGTGGTAGAGTCATTTATCCTTATGATTTAACATAACCTCATCAATTCTCCCATGAACAACCTTGAATTGTTTATCAGTTTCCTCTCTGTGGTTTTTTAACTCATTACGTATTTCCTTATTAAAGGATTCTAACCCTGCCTGAACTGCCCTTGTTATTGTTTCTGACCGTTCACGCTCTTGACGTAGAATCTCTGCTTCACGTTCCTCTTTCTTGCTTTTAAAGGAAGCCCGAATCCACGTATTTACCGCTATCAATAAAGCTAATATAAACCCAAGTGCAGGGATTGTTTGCGCCCAATAATCTTGTGAATCTTCATTCATCGTCTTTACATAAATCATACTTTTCTGCGTTAATAATTATAATAACGAGATAAGCAAAAGTGAAACCATTAATTAATATGAGCCACCATTGAGTCCCCGCCAAAAAATATCCCAAATGATTCAATGTTCTCCATAGGTAAATAGATACAAAGTAAAAAAATCCCAACTGTAATATTTCTCTTTCTAATTGGGTCTTGCAACTCAATGTCAGTATTCCCAAAGTGCCGACATATATTGTTACTGATAAATCTCTCCAAGCATTAAGCATAAATACCTCTGCAAAGGGAATGTAAATAGCATATAGTAGTGCTGATGTGTAACTTAATGCAAAGCCACAAACCGTAACTACCGATAAGACTATTCTTGTATGACCCACGGATGCCAATTGCAATCTTCGTCATAACTTCCTGCCTGACCATAATGAGGGTCGTTAGGGTCGTTCTTATTGCACGTAGGTGAATACATTAATCCGTGAACCTTTTCCTTTACTGCATCTCTATCTTCTTTCTCTGCTTTTTTAAGTAGCGATAATATAAATGCCCTATTCTCCCAAATGAATGGCAATGCAGTTTTTAGAATCCATTTCCAAAATCTGCCTTTTGCGATTACTTGCGCCTGACCGATGAATTTTTCCTTTGTCATAGTTGTATTATTGAACTGTGTATGTGAATGAATATCTTATAGTGTGAGAACTTGTGCTTGATGAAAGAAACGAAAGCCCTGCTGTGTCTGTCCCTGTATTTTCATACAACATTCCGCTTGTAAATGTTGAAACTCCATCGAGAACAACACAAGTCCCTGTTAAATCATTTGCCGTTGTTAGGTTTGATGCAATAGGTAATGAAATAGAAACAACAGTAATAGTTGCTGATGCGGTTGGTGTAACTGTTATAATACCCTGACAACTTACTTGGTTCCCTACTCTTTGATAATGTAGGTTATTAGATGGAGAAGTGCTTGATGCTGCATTCGTTCCATCTGTTAAAGTCGGTGTTGAAGTCGATGCTGCCATTGAAATCTTCTCAACAAATCCTGTACTTGAATTACGTGTCAAGGCATCATAACTCCCTGCGGAAGTAGTAGGTGATGTATCTATTTTAACCTGACCATTACCGTAAACCTTTACACCACCATCTGCACCGTTGGCTGTTATCTCTACATTGCGTGTAGCTGATGTAGCTGACGGCAGGAATGAAATAGCTGCATCGGAAGTAATTCCATCTGTTAAGTGAATTTCTGCCCTATCACCTGATGCAGTAGATGATACCCTTAATTGGTCGCCACCAAAGAATGAAGTAGATGAAGCACCCTCAACGTGCAACTTACTTGACGGAGTAGCGATACCAACACCGACAAGACCTCCGTTTGGTTGAAGATTTACATAACTTGATGTCCTCGTTGCATCGGTTGTACCCTGAATTGTTATATCTCCATTTGCAGAAGTACTTCCATTTATTGTCGTAGTTTGAAGTCCACTTGCCAATAATAACGTCTTATCTCCTAAAAATCTACCTGCTTCACCTAACGTACTTCCTGTCATTGTGGAGAACACCAAGTCCCCTGCCGTAGCAGAAGTAAGTACGCTGTTAATCCTTGCCGATTGAAGTGATGTACCTGTGATAAAATTTATTCGATTTCCTGTGCCTGTGGTTGTTCCACCGTTACGTATAGAAATAGCATCCGTTATTGAAGCTGCTGATGTATTAGCAAATGTTATCGTACTTGCTGTGCCTCCTGTTAAAGTTGAAAACGTAGCTGCACCAATATTAGGAGTAGTTAAAGTAGGAGAAGTTGAATAAACTAAATTTGTTGAAGCCGTTCCTGTTGTTCCTGTGGCAGCGTTCAAGTAGTTTAATTGCGTTCCTGTGGTAGTGACTGATGTAGCCCCTAACGTGAACGGAGTAGGCATTGTTACTGTTCCTGTGGCAACAATCTGACCGTGTACTTTAAATATACCTGAACCGGGATAAGTCGCATCATCGGGTCCAAAAACTGCAATACCATCGTTTCCAAATAACCGCATTTGAATATTGTCTGTTGCACCCGATACCGTAGTTGTATTTAATCTTAAAAGTCCTTTCGCTGAACCTGCCGTAACATCATACCACTTAGCTGATATAGAACTTGTTTTCCCTGCTGTGCCTCCTGCATCATTTGCACCCGTTACAATAAACGATTCATCTGAATTTATTGCACCTATTGCCCGATTATTAAATAGACTTAACCCTGCATTAGTTCCGTAAAGTTCCGTTTGAACATCTGACCTGAATACGCCTGTTCCTGAACCGATTGGAGAGGTTATCCTTGTTCCAAATGAACCGTTTGGAGTTATGGATGTTCCTGTACCGAGTGACCAATATTGTGTTGGTATATCACTTATTTTGGCATAAACGGTATCTAAAACCAATGTGTCAATACCAAATGAGCCACTTGTTGTAATAGCTGTTTGTGGTGTTAAACCATAAGCAGGAGTAACACTTGTAACTGTTCCACCGCTTGAAGGTGCAGTATTTGTTATCGTAAAGTTAGGGTATGTTCCACTTGTGCTTATCCCTGTTCCTGCGGTTAGAGCTACTGTTTGGTCAGGTGCAGTATTCGTTATCGTTAAACTGCCCGAACTCGTAATAGGACTACCACTAACACTAATTCCTGTTCCTGCTGTTGCGCCTACACTTAATACCGTTCCTACATTCCATGTTCTATTAGCACTTAAATCTCGTGTAGCACCGTTAATTGTTAATGTCCTTGTTAAAGGCACATACGTACCTCCTGTTATCGGAGCATACAGTCTATCAGCTTGTTGTTTATTCAGGAAATAATTCCATAGATAATTAACACCGTTATAGAAATAGTAGGTGCTATCAGATGCCCTGAAATAAGCCTGATTAGTGCTTAAAGGGACTAATGTTCCTGACGGTTGCGGCTGTATTTGCCCGAAAACATTGACCGAAATAACAAGTAATAAAAGTGTAATTAATCTTTTCATTAGGTTGAAATTAAAATATATCCTGTCTGTGCTAATCCTAATTCAAACGTAGCACTCTGCAATAAAGTTAATGTAATATCGTATTGCAGGTTCTCTGATGCCCCTGTAAACAAAGAGTAACTTCCTGTTGTACCGTTATACAGGTAAACTGCGAATGTCGGGTTGTTGCCAAAGGTATTTGCGTAATCTGTTTGGTAGTCTGCAATAGTTGGAGTTGCCTCATTATTAAAGAATAACCGTATAGGTGTTACATACGTTTGGTCAATTGTTATTGTTGTTGTACCGCCTATATCTTGGTAGTTAGGATTGATTGTAGAGTACGTGGAGTTGAATGAATCTACTGCCTGACACATCCCTATCAACACATTTATTAATGCCTCATACGTACTTAAACTTGCTCTGTAAGGGTAGTTATCACTCAAAGACTTCCATAATACGTAAATATCTCGCTGCTTATACTGTAATTCAGGATAGATTGATGATTGCAGGTACAGAAATTTAGACTGCACCCTATCACTAATGATAAGCATAGCCCTCTGACCTCGTAGTAAAGCGTTTTGTATGTAGGTAGTTGTCATTATAACACTTGACTGTTAATTACGTTCTGACCTCTTGTTAAAGCGTTCTGCGCCCCTGTTAATGAGCCGTACAATACCGCAGTCTGACTGTTCTGTTGTTCAATGATTACGTCTATACTGTCGTACTGTGCTTGAACACTTGCAATACCTACTAAGTCGTTCTCTAAGAAACGTGCTTCCTGAATGTTATAAACTCCTTGTTGGAGGTATCGGTTCATGGCTATTTCCTCTGTAATTTCATACTCCGAGTCGGGGTCTACCACAGTCGGTACAAGAGTCATTTTTACCGAAAGGGCAAGGTCGACTGTAAAACCTGCTAGGGTAATAATTCCTGTCGGGTAATCCGTGAAATTGAAGTCAATAGGGTTTGTATAATCAGCTAATGCTTCATCGTCACTATCTAAAATCGTTAGATAACGGTCTGTATAAGTTTCACTATCCTCATTTAAGGTAGTGTCCTCAATTGTGAGGCTTGACGGGTCTGCTGACTGACTGATTTCTATGCTTGCTGTTATTGCCATAATTATATTGCAATTTTAAGTTGATGTTCAATTATTTTTGAGCCTTTTGATAGATTTTCTTTTGCCCACAAAGGTTGAAGATTTGTATAATGGAATAACTTTAACAATTCTTCTTCCGTTTTTGCAGAAGACAATGGTATTTTATGGTCGATATGCCATTCACCGTAATTTTCCCATAACATTCCTTTTTTAAATTGGTTCTCTATATAAATCTTTAGTTTGTCGTAATCTAACCCTATTAAAGTACTTGTATAACTGTCTTTTTTATATCCACACCGTTTTAATGCCATCCATATTCTACTCCTAACTGATTTAGATAGCCTATTTATCGGCTTAACCTTATCTTTGATTCTATACTCTTTATTTTTAAGAGCAAATCGTTCTTTATTTTTATAATAGTATTCTTTTCTTTTTCTCCTTGTTTCTTCTATATCTTTATTTCTAAAAACTTTTTGCTGAAAACTGATTATATCCTTTCTTTCAGTATTATATATTCTTCTGTTTAGCCTAATTGCATCACCATTTTTAATTCGATACAGTTTTGTTTTTTCACTAATAATTTGCTTATTATCTGAATACCGTTTCAACCTTGATGCTTTAGATGCTAATAAATACTTTTCCATATTTTCTTCTCTATATAATAGAGTTTTTTTATTTATACATGGGTTACACCAAGATTTATATATATGGCTTGTTTTTGACCTTTTTGAAAATAGAGATATTAATACGCTGTCTTTACAACAACTGCATCTTCTTTTACCGTCTATTATTTCAATTTTTTTCATTGTTTATTACGTAGTAACAACACTATTATAGTTTGCAATTGGGTCAGGGCAATCGCAGTATATTACAAGCGTGTCCCCGTTTGCTATCCCACTCGGTATTGCACTAAAGGTTACAACCTGTACGTTTAACCCTGCTACAAATGAATTGGATGCCGTAGCGGTTACATCGGGCATAGTCGAAGCATCGTATAGGTATTTACCTCCTGTTGTGCTATACACCTGAAAAGAACCGCTTGGGATAATGTCGAAGTTATATGCACCTGCGAAAGTTAGCGTTTTAGCTGTGGTGTCTAACGTGGTTGATACTGCGTTCCCTGTGCCTATTAATATTTTCATAATAATATGATTTAATGATAAGCGAAGATAAGCACAAATTGGATATTGTTTTTAATCGGGTGCTACTTGTAATGTTTTTGTTTTACTTTCAAGTAATTCTTTCATTTCTTTAGTAGCGTGAGCCTTAGCACCTGACATTAACATCTTGTTTTTTGCTTCGGGAGTATTTACTACTCTACCATCTTTAACTGCTTGTTTAAAAGATTCATCAAATTCAACTGACCCTTTTTTGTTCCTAATGTATTCTTTAATTAGCTTGTTTCTTTTATCAATCAGTCTTTTATCAAGGCTATACTTTACATCGTTAATTTCTATCTGTTGCAATTCAGGGTCTTGAAATCCAAATTCCTTTTGAACTTTTTGTGTTGCTGAATACTCTATTGCACTAATAAAAGATTTTATTTGTTTTTCACTAAGGTCTTTCAGTTTAGGCATATTTGTCTTTATAGACTTATATACTTCTTCACTCCATAGTTTATCATATTTCTTAGCTTCTTTGATAGATAGATAAGTTTTAACTCCATCCCTTAATATTGCTTCATCGGAATTTGAATTAATGTTTAATCCATTATCTCTTAAAAAACCGATTATTTCTTTATCTTTTGTAGGAATAACCGCTTCAATACTACGCATATAGGTTCTGTCAGGTCTGAAACCTAAGTAGTCAAATGCCCCATAGTTAAAGAATCCATTTAAGATGCCTACGTTCTCAAAATCTGAACGCATGGAAGGTTGACCTGAAATACCTCTCGTAATACCCTCTAAATCTCTTACAAACCTAATAGAGAATAGGGGTAAGTCAAAGTTGCCACCGACAACATTAGCTATCTGACCAAATGCTTTCTCTCTTGCAGGTGGATTGTTTTTATTAAACTCTTTTAGTGCTTTTGCTAATTTAGGCATTGCTTCGTACTTCGCAGATTTATCAAATGTATCAGCTATCCACTTAGCAAATTCCTCCCTATTCATAGCTAATGCCATTAAGGTCATTTGCGGAATTAATGCTGACTCATATCTTTTAAACCACGCATTTCTTTTTCTCCATTCCTCGTACTCATCGTCACCACCTGATGCGATTAAACCTAATGTAATCAGTCCTGATGCTACGCCACCTATCAATACCCTCCTTGTAACAGTTTTTCTCCTAAAGTCATCAGTCAAGTATTCTTCAAGTCTTTTTACATCGTCAGGACTTGATAGGTCTATCTTATTCAATGTTTTTCCCCACCACATTCTTAATGGAGAAATTACATCAAGACCTTGTTTCTGTAATCCTAATACTAACCAATTCGTTCCACCTCCGACAAAAGGATTAAGGAAATTTCTATTGAATGTTGCAGTAAGTGTGTACATCGCTGCTTTATTCCAATCCTTTTCTTTAATCGCTTTCTTAATACGTTCCTCAATAAATGCTTGGTATCTATTCACCATTTCAGATACAATATTGTTTGCTTCGTGACCTAATCCATAACCTGCAACTTTATAGGCTGAATCATACGCTGCTTCAATCATTTCTACGGTAACAACATTTCCTGACAATAGATTAGCCTTAACTAAATCCATTGCACCACGATATACATTCTCTTTATTGTTGGCTAATACCTCTATACCTGCTTCTGAATTAATCTTGTCTATGATTCTTTCTGACTCTTTTAAAGCATCCTCGAATTTCTGACCTATAAGTTGTTCATTAATGTACTTAGACGCTTCTTCGGCAGTCATTCTGTTAGGATTAGTTTTATCTGTCATTACTTTTAATAATGCAGTCCTAAAGAAAGTTTCTGTCAACGATGCCTTGTTCATACTATCAGCACCTTCTAAATAAGATTTTGCTAATGCAACAGATACAACGTAGTGATATGCCCTATTTTTGCTTAATCCGTTAATGTAGTCCTCGATTTGACTTTTGGTTAGGAACGGTGTATTTATCTCACCAAAGTAAAGACCTGCATTTTTAGTAATATCAGCTTTAATAGTTTTGCTATACTTCTTAATTAACGCATCAAACTCTTTATCACTCAACTCACCGCTTAATAGTCTGCCTACTTCTTGAATTACTCTTTCCTGACGACCTGAAATTTGGTTATCTAAGAACTGTTTTACGGATTGTAGCTTTGTTCTTAACATTAAGTTAAATATCTCCGAAGCGGTTTGAATAAACTTAAATGTATTTGTTCCTTCTTGCCACGCAACCTTGTTAAGCAACTTAGTTATTTTTAGGTTTATCTCCCTAATGAAATGCTTTGAGAAAAACTCATTATCATTCATTGAGTACAAGTCTTTCAAAGACGAAGCGAATCTTTCCGCTTCAAAGAACGCTTCCTGACCAATATCACTTAATCCTAATGCTTTATTCAGTAAGTATTTAAACTCATCGGGATTCTTGTCAAACAGTCCTAAGTCGTACAATTCAGCCAATCTCCTTGCACTACTCTTTCTTGACGTAGGTGATTTTGGAGTATTTGCTCGTTCAAGTTCTTTTAATGCTTTGGAAACAATGTCTGCCCTTAAATCTTTAATCTCCTGCATAAACGCTTCTTTCATACGTTCTATCTGAACATCAGAAAATCCTTTACCCTTTAAAGTCTTTTCAACTATCTCGGTAATGTTGTCGATACTACCTTCCTCTCCTGCGAGTTTCTTCCAATCCAATACTTGACGTTTCTCTTTATCTTGCTTAGTGGTGACAGTAATTTCTCTACCATACCCTGCCTCGATTAGAGCCGTTTTAGTGAACTCTTTTGGATTAGGGTCTATTTGGTTAAGTAAATCTATCTTAGCCTTTCTAATGGCTTTTAATTGCTCTATTTGAGGTGTTGATAATGGGTCTTTCCTTTCCTTTTGAACTTTCTCTTGTTTTGATATTTGTTCGTCAAGGTCTTTCAACTCATTCTCTAACTTAGTAACAACCGACTTTTCTTTAGACTCATTAATTCTGTCGATAGATTCTTGCGTTAGGTATTGATTAGCGACTGTCTTTAATGCTTTCTCTTGTTGTTGTAATGCAACGAGTTCGGCATCTGTTTCAGGCTTGTTTCTAATCTTTAACTCTTTCTTCTTATCCGCTATCTCTTGCTCTAATTCAGTAATACGTTCTTTAGTTCGTTCTTTAGCTTTCTCAATTCTGTCTTTTGGAGTTTTGCTTTCACTTGCAATAACATCACGAATATCTTGAACTGTAATATCGGGCGCAATATCTTTAACGGCATTTAGTATTTCTGATGAAATTTCATTTATCTTAGTAATTCCTAATTCGGCAAATAGCTTTGTTAGTTTAATAATATGTGGAGTAGCTACTTTTACCTGCTCTGCATAAGGGATTGAAGACATAGCACCACCACCACCTCTTGCTGACTTAATTAGGTCTTTACGTAGCTTTTCAATCTCTGCTTTAATATCAGCCTTTACTACCTTTGAGTCACGTTTAACTTTTGGTGCTTCAATGATAATATCATCTGATTCTTGTTCTTGTGATTCAGCTTCTTCATTAATAGCATCCATATCCGACTGAATAGCTTTCTCAACTTTTCTTCTGCCATCTAATTGCTTAGTTGTAAAGAATTGGTCTGTTACTGCTTCAATGTCGTAACCTACCCTTGCTAATTGACGTAACCTACCTAATCCTAATGCTCTTGCTACGGTACGCTGATATTTGATAGTAATATTCTGTACTAACTTCTCTTGCTTTTTAAGCGTGAGATTATCAGGGTCGTCAAGCAACTGCTTATTCAGGTCGTTCTCTAATGATAGTAGGATTAAACTTGTGTTGTCTATTCCGAGTGTGCTTGTGTTGTCACGAATGAAAGCTAACAATCCCTCTACGTATTTGTCGCCAAACTCTTGTTTTGCTTGTTCGATAATATCTGCCCCTAATTGGAATGTATCTAATATCTTTTTTACACGATATTCTTTTTCTTGCTTAGATAACTCTCTGCCACTTTCTCTTTCTTTATTGCTTAAAGTATCTTTGAACTCATTGGAGTCTATGCTTGTGTGAGCAAGTTTAACAAACTCTGGACTTGCTTTTGCATCCGACTTAACTTCATCAAATATTGGTTCAGTTTCCTCAAAGTCACTTTCTACTTTCTTCTTACCTCCATTTGCTTCGTTCCAAGCATCCTTTACAAAGTCGTTTACATCTTCACCGATTGCTTTAGCAAAATCTTGAACAGTCTTTACTCCTGCTTCAATATAGGCTAATGCTTCTTCTAATAATGCTTTGTGATAGTTAAATAATGCTTTAGCTTTTTCTTTAGGGTCTTGTGCTATTCCTAAGTTTCTGTTTAGAGCATCAAGTTTTGCTTTTGCTTCTTTTCTATTTTGAGCAAGTTCTTCAATCTTTGTTAGCGCCTTTTTAGGTTCTTTTTGCTTATTTTCTTCGTTTTTTGACTTTAAATCAACTTTTGATAAAGCGCCTTTCTCTGCCTTTAAAGCATCAGCTTCGGCACTAAACCGTTCTCTAATCTTTTCTACTGCATTGGGATTAGCTTTTTCATTTTTAGCTTGTTCGTAGATACCTGCTTCTTTCAAAGCATCGTGGAATTTAGCCATGACCTTACGTTGGTCTTTCTCTATCTCTGCTAAAGTTCGAGTTGACTTTTTGGTTTCGGTTTTTGTGCCTTTTGTATCTTTTTGATTTGATACATTCTCTTGGCTTTCTGTGCTTGTGTTAATTTCATCTTCTGTAAAGTTAAGTTCTTGATTTTTTTCTTCTTCGGATAGGTTATTAAACCACTCGTCATACTCTTTGGCTAACTCTGCTTCATTGGCGGTTATTTCAGCTATATCCTCGCTTGTAAGGTCGTTATTATACGCATCTGATATAGGAACAAACATTCTGTTATTAATTGCACCTGAACCTTGTGTGAAGTTATATCCACCTTCCTCTTTAGCTTTGTTAATAGCTTTAATAAGTCTACGTGCAGGGGCGGTATCTTTTCCTGCTAATATATCTTTCTGACCTTTACGAATATCAGTCCATTCCATACCCAAATCAGGTCGTGGACTAAATCTATCACCATCCCAAGTAATAGCACCTTTCTCTATTTCCGACTTAGCAAATTCTACTTCTTGCTTCTCCCTGCTTTCTGTAACGATATTGCTATTGCTTGGCGTTGTTTGGCTTTCTGCGACATTACTTTCTTGGTATTGCCTATCTTCTTGCTTCCCTTGTTGCTGTTCAGTAACTCCCTCACGTTCTGTGATATTACTTTGTTCGATGTTCCCTTGATTAACGGCATTTTCTTGTTCGTTTAAAAATTTATTAATTTTCTGTTCACTCCATTCGTCAGAAGTCATATCAATAGTAGTGACATCTGCTTTTATTTTAGTGTTTCCCTTAACCGCTTCGGTAGATATTCTGTGGTGTCCGTCTAAAACAAATAGACCGTCATTAAATCTAACAAGTTTAGGATTACCGATAGTGAGTTTTCCGCCTATTCCTGACTTGTCAACCAATTCTTGTGTTGGTGTAATTTCAGATAAGTCAACTGTTTCCTCTTTTGTATTGTCTTTATTTTCAGAAATAAAAGGTTTAAATTGTGGACTATCGACATCTGGCAAACCTACATTATTTGATTTATTTTTAAAAAACTGCCTTGTTGGATAAACGTCTTTTGCTTTTACGCCTTCCATTTTAGCAAGACCTTCTTCTGAAAAATTTAATCTAATAGATTTTGGTTTTTCAATTTCAGATATAGTGACATCTGCTTCTTCGGTGTCAATTGTTGGTTTTTCAAGTGGGGGTATTTCTTGCGCTTTTTCTTTCGGAACTGATTGAGTTTCTAATTCGTACTGTTGCTTAGATATTTCTTCCAATTCCCCATCCTCTCCTAATTGCTTATACCACTTATCCCTTTCAGGGTCTTTTGAATACTTAAATTTTTCATCTGCCGTAGCTTCAATAATATTATCGTTAAGACTTTGTTTTTTGGCTTCAAGAATATCTATATCTTGTTGTGCTTGTGGTGCTAAAGACTCGTCATAAGCCTTCATTTGTTCTTGCTTAACCTTTATGGCTTCGGCAACATTATCTCTCTCTACAATGGCTTGTATAGCTTCCTTACGTTTTTTAGCACCTATATCAAAAGGTATAACTTCCGTAGCTTTAATATACTTACCTAAATTTGTTCCTATTTCATTCCACCTATCAGCATCTAAAGAACCATTATTATACCTATCAGATAATTCTTTTTTTAGTTCAGACGCTATTTCATATAATGTTTCTTTATTTGTAGCTGATGAAACTCGCTCTGCCACCATATCATCAACTGATTTCATCCCACGTAAAGCACTCCCTGTAATGCCACCCAATACCGCACCGCCTCCAATTTCATTAATTCTATTTTTCCAAAAATCTTCTACAACCTCTTGCTCGTTAAATATGCCAAGATTTGATGTTATATTGGTTAAACCTTTTAGAATATCAGTAGATAAACCTGTTATCCCCTCTGTTCCACCCTCAACACCTGCCGATGCAATACCTTTTAATCCTACTGATTTGAATTTATTTATTCCTTTTTTAGCTATACGACTTGCAGTTTCTTCGATAACATCTGCCGTAATCTTTCCTGTTGTTTTTGTTGCAAGTTCTTGTACTGTTTCCTTTAAAATAGCTTCCTTCACTTTTTTAGCAACAGGATTACTCTTGGTCATAAATCCTAATGAATATCTATCGGCAATACTACTGATTGTACTATAAGCGATTCCAAAAATTTCTCTTGCATTATCTAATCCAACAGGGTCATCAGTAGTTCTGTTTCCTACTGCTTTGTCAAACTCTTTAAGACCTTGACTATAACCTTGTGCTAAGTATGATGCGCCTGCTGTTGGAATTGCAAGACCCATATCCCCTGCAAACCTTGAAATCATTAATGGAAGTGCTTTAGCGTTTTCTTTTGTAAAAACTCCTTTAGTTAAATCAAAACCCTGTTGAACTTCTTCTTCGTATTTTTTTGAGGATGAACCTGAACGTAATTTTTCAGTAACTTGCTCTGCTTTTCCTCCAAGTACATCGGCAGTCGCTTTCATTATCGGGTTTCCGTATGGATTAGACTTGGCAATAAGTCGTGTCATTCCACCTAAAAAATCTGAACCTGAACCTATAAGTTGGTTATACATAGCACCGAGATAATTGTTATCATCTTCTACGGCTTCTGAAATAGTTTTAGGCTTTACCTTTGGCTTAACGTAGGGGGTAGGTTTAGTATCGACAGGGCTTTGGAAAGGCTCGAAGCCACGATTTGAAGTCTGTGTACCACTCGTTGAAACGGGTGTAGTAAGTTCTTTTTTTTTTATTTTGGTTGAAAAAGTATCGAAATCACCCAAATCATATTCCGCACCAACGCCATCGTAAAATGCTTTACGCTTAGTATCATCTTGTAGCTTTACTTGAAATTCATCAAATGAACCTACATTATAATCCTTAGATACTGCATCGTATAATATTTTTACTTTATCAGGCATATTTAGAATCCTTTAATTGTTTTCTTACCGCTTGTTGGTTGTGTTGTTTTCTGTGGTTGGCTTGTCGCAGGTTTGTTCGCTTGTGAAAGAACTTTTGCTTTCGCTGCCTTAAACCCTTCATCTGTTTTAACCTTTATAGGTAAGTCTGATTCATTAACTACATACTCAACACCGTTATTTAGCACAAGTGCTTTTAATTCTTGCTTACCACCTTTTGTTTTTGTTAGACCCAATCCTGCTAATGAAACTTGTCCTCCTGCACCCATTTGTTCGTTTCTACCTGTTCGTAGATTTAAGACGTTATTTAGTTGCGTAGAAATAAAGTTTTTTTCTGTTGGCTTTATAAAGTAGTCGAACTTTATTGTTTGAACAGGTCTGTCTGCATCTGAACCATCTGCTCTTATAACTGCATTACCGTAGAATTTCTTATCAACCTCAACTTCTCCTATCGAACTATCATCTTCACTTTCAGACTTAGCTAACCTGCGTTCTGCCAATGATAACATTCGCTTTTGATAATCGGTCATATCACGATTAGGGACAACATAGCTTTTTGAACCTTCATCCTTAACTAATGGAGCGTTTGTCACCATATCTGTTAATGCCATTTGCATTGACTGACCTTCGTTATTATCCCAATCTAACTGTGGGTAAGATTCTTCAAGGATTGCCTTAAATCCATCGTTTCCACGATATAGCATTTCATACGCCCTAATTTGTGCTTCTTGTGGCACTCTTTTTATCTTAGCAAACTCGGCTACCGTTAAATCTCCTGCTTTCTTTGTTACACCCTCTACTTCATCGTACTTTCCAAACTTTAACAATTCTTCGTTTAACTTATTTATTTCAGACACAACCTTACTTTTATCGTAACCTAAAGGAATAGTGCTGTAATCTACAATGTCGTCTTTGGAGTAGATTGGTGCTGATAATGATTTGTTGTATAATTGTTTACCTTGCTCACTAAAGAAATGTGGCTTACCTAAAACTTTAGTTCCTACCGCTAAATCTCGTTGCGTCTTAGCTTTAGAATCAAATACGTATTTTTGGGCTTTCTGTCTTTCTTTCTCTGCTTCTGCTTGTAACCTGAATCGTTCTTTCGGGTCTTTAGCTTTCATCGCTTCGTAGGTCTTATTCTTCCAACCGTCATACACTTGATAGAAACCATCCTTGTCTACTTCACGTAATCCCTCTGTGTTGAATTGAGATAACTTATCCGCTAATGCTTTCTGTTCTGCTTCACGTTTAGCTTGTTGCTGTACTACTGTACGAGCATACGTATTTACTGCGTTTTGGGTGCTATTGTAGATTTGGGCTGCACCCTGATTTATACCTCTGCTGACGTTTAATCCCTCTGCCATTATCTTCTGTAAGGTATTCCTCTCCAATAATTAGGTTGCATCTGACCCATTCCTGTAATCTTGTTGTAATTACTCATACCTCCGAACCCGCTAAATGGATAGCCACTCATAGGTTGTGTTGATTGTGGATTAGGCATACCGAATTGAGATAGGTATTGTTGTGAGTTGAAAGGCGACTGTGAAACTCCTGTTGCCATTTGTCCCTGACTATCACCTGACATTTTACCACCGTTAAGCATAGCCATTTGACCAATTTGAGATAGTTCGCTTAATCCTCCCATTACGTTCTGACGACCTGCACCTTGTAACGCTGCTGCTGCATCAGCTTGTTCGCCAAATTTTTGGAATTTATCCCATTGTTGTTTCGCTAACTGTTGCTGACCGATTTGACTTCTGTAACCCATAGCTGACCTTTGATTAGCCATTCTTGCATTTGCATCTGCTACGTCTAATCCTAAAGTTGCATCGTTTCCTGCTCTTACAATTCCTGCTAAACCTCTTGGATTGCCCATTCTGCCAAACTGACGTAATGCCGATGCTTGGTTTCTTTGGAAGTTTTGCTGTGCTTGGTTATATTGCTGTTGTGGCAGACCAATCTTTGCCATATTCTCGGCAATAGCTAAGTTCTGATGAAACTCTTTGGGTATTTCGTAGGTAGGTCTTATGTTTTGCTTGGCAAGTTTATTCCCTTTTGCGCCTTGGAAAATGCCTTGAATGCCTTTCACAACTGACGGTATCGCTGCTATACCTGCTGATATTAATTGCGGTGGAATCATAATGCTATTCTTTTAAAACAAATGTAACGATATTTACAACTTATTTTTTACCTATTGATTGTAACGCTCTGCCACGTTCATCTTCAATCTCTTTTTGTAACTCTACACACCTTACTACAAACAGTAGAAACGGTATCGGGAAACGTGCTATTCTCTCATACAACTCAAAAAGTGGTGTCCGTGAGTCGTATAACCTGATACAAGCATCTAAAGTATTCATGTTTATCTTACTTATTGCTTTGTTCTTTTTACACAAATCTGCTATGTACTGCCTGTGGTGGTTCACTTTTTACCCTCTTACACCTATAAAACTCTTTTGTGAATTAACTGCAACTGAAAATAACCTCAACTTCGTAGACTCCGTAGTAATAATCTCTACTAATATCCAATTGCCCTTTAATACATCACCGTTCACTATTCCACCGACACTATTTATATCTCGCATAAATGAAGCTGAATACACGCCCTCTACGCTATTGATTGTTACTGTTGTGACTCCGTCATCCAATGTAGATTTTGTGAAGTCCTCGGCTATTAAATCGCTTACCTGACCTAAACTTGTTTCTACTCCTTCCTCTGTGGTTATCATTAGCATATTACTCTGTATCGACATACTCTCAAACGTGCTTACAAAAGTGACGTTCTGATTGAAAGGCATATTGATAATCGTATTATACTGCACTCCGTAGAAATTATTACGACTAGCTGAATTATTTTCGTGTAAGTATAACTGTCCCTCTTTAAACGTATAAAGGTTGATAAACAGTCCAAATCCGCAGTCAGGGTTGTAGGTATAGAATGAACTCCACTTATTGTTTTTCTCGCTATAAACGATATTGTTACGCTGTTTAGCAGTAGTAACCGTTGCGGTGTTTTTTATGTTGAAGATTGAAACTACGCAGTCCGCAGTAGAATAGAACCGTAGTCGTGGACTTGACCCTGCACAAAGTAAAGTTTCCTGAAAGAATCCTGTGGTTATGCGTTGCGTTCCTGCCGTTGTACCCATAAATGCCTGTAAGTATAATACCCCTGCACTTCCTGTGATACTTGTTATCGAATACGTTATCTCGTAGGTCTGTCCTGCTTCAATCGTATAACCGTTTAAGTAGATACTCCCTGCATTACACGCTTCGTGAGTGGCAATATTATCAGCAAAAGACCAACCTGTTGTAACAGACTGTGCTACTAAATCAATATCTATTGGCGTATTTTCAAGCGTGGTGAAACTCATACCCAAAGATAGTTACATTTTAAAATACTTTTTATAGTAGGTGTAGTTCAGTTTATTGACGTTCTGCATCAGAAAAACAATGTACGGGTTGTATAGTCTTTCAAGTTCAAAGTGATTAATCGGTGTTAATCTCTCCTTTGCGTAATCCGTAGATTTCTCTTTATGGTTTTCAAAGTTATTAGGGTTGTCTATATCTCCGCTTTGTTTATGTCCTGCAATCTCTTGTGGGTCTGACCAATTAAAACAGTAACTTGGAACGTAGTTTTTGTTATGTTCATCTAACTCTCCCTCATCTCTTAACTTAGAATACCAACTTAATCCCTCATATCCTGTTAGGTCTGTTCTGAATCCTATTTCTCTTATCCTATCCATTTTAACAATAACACTTGCTTCCATTGTGTTACGTGATAACTCTATTCCGTTGGCACTTGCAAATAATGAGTATTCAGGTTTCCACGCATCTTTGCCTGTTTCTTGAATCTCTTTGACTGCTTGTTCAATATGCCACTTGAAATACAAATCGTCATCGTCTCCGAGCATGAAATAATCCCCTGTGGCGTGAGTTATAGCATCTGTAAGTATTTCCCCTCTGTTCTTATAATCTTCGTTTGTAGCGTAGTATTTGGCGTTATTCACTACAATTATAGAGTCATCCTTGAATCCTAACTCAATCGGGTGTTCGGTATCGGTATTAAAGATGATTAGTTCCTTATTTTGGTAGGACTGTGCCTGATACATGGCTACTATTCTACGTACGCAGTAGAATCTTCTATACGTAGTACAAACGAAGCTGACTTTCATCTAAATAAATTTATTTGTTTCATTACCCCAAGAATACCAACCATTTGAATTTTGACGAGCAAATAATTCTAATTTAATTGCATCAGGGTATAGTTCTTCAATTCTTGACCTTGCATCATTTGGTTTTCTACTATGCTCTTTGCGTTCTGCTTCAATCAACTGCCTTACATTGTTTGATTTCTTAAAATCTTTCATACTTCCTTTTATGCCAAGCAAACATATTTCAGTTGATTTTAGAGTATGTGGTGCAAAATTTAAAACTGTTTTACCTGTACTTGTTTTTTTAAGCCAAACAAAAGCAATAGTTTTATACTTAAATCCCCATGATTCCATTACTTCAATACCATCTTTTAAGTGACTATCAGTAACCCACATAAAACAAGCACAATTTTTATCAGTAATTTCTTTTACAGGTAGTTCTTTTATTTGGTCAATAGTCATTGTAGCATAAATACGTTCAATAGTCCTAAATCTATTTTCTCGTTTATCACTACCTTTTTTTTTATCTCCGTATAACTCCTTACTTCCATATTGCCAAGCAGGGTCAGCATAAATAACATTGTATTTTCTACCCTTGCAAAACATTAATAAATTATCCGAATCTTCCATTTTACCTAAATAATAATACTTGGCTATCCATAAAATACAATACTCTGAATCCGTTTTTAATCAGATAAGGTATGCTTAACTTTCCTTTACCGTTCCACTCATCATCAAAAACATCGTCAATAAGCACAAAACAGTTATCATTTAACTTATTCCAAACTGCCTTTAGTTCGTTCAACTGATGTTCGTGGCATTTACGTACATTTTCTTCATCACCACAGTAATCAAAGCTATCTAAGAACAGAAAGTCTATTGGTCTGTGAAAGTTTTTAAGAAACTCGATGCTATCTTGCTTTTTGTAGGTTACGTATTGACTTTCAGGAACGACTTCTTTGGCTTTAGATAAATGATTGTCGTCTATATCCACTACGTACACACTTGAATTGGTTAGTTTAGCATACCACTCCCAATTTAATGTACTCCAACCATCACCGAATCTGCTTTCCTCTGTTGTGTTTCGGATGCAACCCGTTTCAACAATGACTATTGGTCGGCTATACGTGGCTAATAATAGGTTTAATACGTTAGTAAAGGACTTATGACGACCTGTTATCGGTCTATCAGAACTGATTTCTTGCCAACTTCCTGAATCCATTGATAGTATTTTTTTGATGCTGTTTCCGCTTTGATATGTAAAGGTACATTATATGGTAGACAATTCATATAGTCGCACTTATAAAATAATTCACTTTTATTATCAACTACTCCTGCGTTGTGAAAAATGTTGTACTGATTATACACTTCCTCACTACTTGTACCCCAACTGAAATCAAAATTTTCATGTACCACGGTTTCATATCCACGTTTCCAACCGTTCCATAATACCGAAAACATATCGCTACACCAAATTTGCAATTCGTGATAATCGGGCTTTTCTTTTTTGATTTCGTTGTTTAAGTCCGTAATTTCTTTGAACAATCGCTCTGAATCTCTTTCACATTCAGCCCAATAATCAGCATCTATTCCTTTCATTAGATACTGCGCCCCGATACAGTTTAATTCATTCGATATAACGAGTTCTTTGTCTATTCCGACAATATCACACATCGCATCCAATATCTGCTCTCCTTTGCCTCGTATGTACTCCGCAGAGATATAGAATCGTGTGTTTGAACCGTACCACTTATTATCAGTCAGCATTTCTTCCGTAATCCAACTTGTAGGTGGCTTAGTAAATATTATATCGCAGTCGTGATAGAAAATAACCTCGTCTTTTAATTCAGGGAATCTCTGCCAATGTTGCTTTAAGATATTTGGTCTTATTGAGGAAATGTAGTGTCGTGTTTCTCTCGTATCGTTGTAGAACAAGAATCGTGCAGGGTAGTGATTAGCTAACTTACTCCACGTATTAGGAATTACACCGTTCTCTTTATAGCATACAATGTCTATTTGATTAGGGTTAATACCCATAGCCATGAAATTTTGTAGCATTACTTCCGTTTGCCAAACATAGTAAGCAGTACAAGGTTGTGCAGAAACAAATCTCATATTACATGAACGATGTCGTTGTTGTACTTGTGGTTGTCGGTGTTGAAGCACAAACTACAATATTGGTTACATTTCCATTCACATCCACGTTTCCTACATATCTGATTGCTAAATCATCAGCCGTACTGAAACTTACAAAGTCACCGTCATTTGGAACTCCTGTCCACTCTCCAACTAATATTGAAGTGTTGAAGAATTGTGTTACTGTCATAGGGTCGTTAGACGCTGCGTAAACAGTTATCGGTTGTCCGTAAAGCGGAGTCATAACAGCACACGCATCAGGTCTACTTGCAGGGTCACTTCCATACAGTCTGTACTCTCTCGGTGCAGCAGTAGTGGTAGTTGTTGTTGTCGTAGTCGTTGTGGTCGGCTCTGGCTCGGTTGTCGTAGTCGTAGTCGGTGCTGCGGTTGTGGTCGTAGTTGTAGGTGCAATTGTTGTTGTAGTCGTAGGCGCAACCGTTGTAGTGGTTGTGGTTGTTGGTGCAATCGTAGTCGTTGTAGTCGGTGCGATTGTGGTTGTAGTTGTTGTACTTGTAGTAGTGGTTGTAGTTGTGGTAGCAACCGCAGTAGTCACAGTATAAGTATCAGATACGCAACCAACAGTTAATGTAGTCGATACAGCAGTACTTGGACTTGCAGATGCAGTAACCCTTACCTCTACATAATCATTATTTACAACTGTTCCTGCAACACTTGTCCAACTGCCTGTTCCGTTCACACGATATTCACCACCGCCTCCTGAAATACTAATTGCAGTCGGAATGTCAATGTCGATAATCAATACTTGATTGGAAGTATAAACCTCTCCCCATTGTGCATCAGTAACGTCTAAGAAGTTAATTACGTTAGGGCAGTCATCCCCTGCAACAATAGTTAAACAAACTCTTTTTGTCGTTAAAACACCACCACTCGGAGTAAAGCTAAACGTGAAGTTGTCTGTGCCTGTTTCCCCTGTATTTGGAGTGTAGGTCGCAATCCCTGTTCCTGTATTGTACGTAGCAACCCCCTTTGTTCCTTGCGCCGTTAAGCTAATATCAGCAGGCGGAATAACATACGTATCGTCTAACTGCCAATTCAATTCATTGAACGGAGTATCAAACAGTATATCACCCTCTGTTTCGGTAGTTAATAGATACTCGTTGTAGAAAATATCGTAGTAGCCGATAATCTTTTTCCCTGCCTCATAAGCCTCTTGAAGCACTCTCTTGAAGTATTTGCTGTTCTTGCCTGAAATCGTGTCTACACCGTCTAATCCTGCCCGTATAGGCTCACTTCTGAAAGGGTCAACAAAGTAAATGTTGTTATTCCACTCTGCATAGCTTTCTTTGGCGTTACCCATTCCGATATTCTTACCGTTGTACCGTACACTATTGAATATTTGAGTGCTTAACGCATATTGTTCTGCCGAAGATTGGTCTTCCACGATTGTTTGGAATACAGGAACATAACCTACCTTTAACTCCTGCAACACCACTAAGACGTTGTTTCTTTGGCGTATCTTTCTAATCCAACCGTAATTGGATGAAGTTTCTCCGTCACCATCACCATAAATACTTTCAGGATAAAATCGTGTCAATCCATTTACCAATGAATCACGTTGGAATACCTCTGAATATCTGATACTCGCTTTACGTTCTATTCTCCCTCTCTCATCGTTGTACGTTCTTGGCTTTCCATAAGAAGCATAAGCACTTGCATAGAAGTCGCTAAAGTTAAAGTCCTCAACAACTAAGCTATCCAACTGATTCAGGTCAACACCGTTTGCCATTTCACGGCTTTTCATGTACACATCACCTGCACGAATATCTCCCGAAGTAACGGTATGTACTCCGTTAGTTATTGGATAGGAAATGCCTACCTCATACATTAACTGTTCGGTGTACTCTGTTGTGCCACTAACTGTTTCTGTTCTCTGTTTAGGCGTGTAAATCTCTAATAATACGTTATTGTTCTCTAATGTAGCCTGTGATACACCTGACGGAATATTGACCTTTAGAATGTAGTCGATTATTGTCGGGTCTACCGTGTCAATAACAATCTCAAAATCCACAACCTCCACATCAATCTTATCCAACCATACTTTCGGTGAAGTGTTATCCGCTAATATGTAATACACAAACGTACACCTATCTCCTGCTGAATATTCATAACTCAACACGCTTGACGGATAGGCTTCGTTGAATTTCTTTAACGGATTGATGTTAAACGCAAAATAAGTTGAAGTGGTAAGTGCTGCGTCTAAAGTCCCCTGAACCCACAATGTCGTTTGATGCGTGTTGTTTAACGATAATCCCCAACCGTAATACGCTGCGTCAGCAGGTGGGTCGTGGTATATCTCCCAATGAATCATGGATGCTAAACCCTGTATTTGAGAATACGAAGGAGTTTTTACCACATAGTTTTCATCAGTACAAATAGGGAAGTATCTACCCCACTTATCCTTATACCACAAAAATGTCTGATAGCTTGAATTGGATTTTAATGCTGACCTTGATATTGATGCACCTGTTCCTGCCAAAGCTAAGTCAACATTGACTAATAATGCTTTCTCTGTTCCACCGTCAGGGGTTTCGCTACTTCTTCTTGTAGTGAACTGTAAAACCCAATAGAGTGAATCGAATAAATACACCGTGGTAGGATAAGGCATTGTCGCAGCGAAAGCACGTACCGCAGCCTCCGTATCTCCGTCTTGTCCTGCCGTAACAGTATAAGTCATTGTTTCGTAAACAACATCGGCTAAATTGGAGGTTACTATCGTGAACTCATCACCTGTCTGTGCTGTCCCTGCATAGTAAATTCTTACCTTACGATACGATGTACCGCTTACTCTTTCTTGTTGCCAATTCTCTACTCGTAATGCTACCGTAGGGTCAGGTGGAACAACGGCTATGTCAGGGTTGTAATTCACTACCTGAACTAACACATCTGTTTCAGGTCTGTCATACCCCTCTGTAATTCCGCCTAATGCTAACTGATTGCCATTAATATTCTCTAAAGTTTCACACTTTAAAGGAACGTGGTCGTAATCTAAGTCGGTTTCTAAGGGGTCGACATTGCTATATAGTCCGTCATTATAGAAACAGAAATAGTACGTATTCGTAGTCGGGTCATACGCCTCTCTAATCTCTGCATCTAAATCTATTGCAGTATCAGTAATTGTTAATATGTAATCCCTGTCAACGGTTAGTATATCAAAGAAGTCAAGTGTTCCGATTCGTGCTACTGCCTTTATTGTTTGCACTCGGTCTGTGCCTATATCCAATCCTACTATCAATGTATTGTTTGATGTTACGCTTGTTCCAACGGAAGGAGTAGATTCGTTTGTCGGAACTTCTCGCTTACTCATTATAGAATATACGCTGTACTCATTGTCTAAGTAGACGTACTGATACATGAATTGGAATAGGCTACCTTTTAATAGGTTTACAGACCTTGTATCGTCACTTCCGAACTCTACCGTAGGCACAATCATTGGTTGCGCTTTGATAATTAAAAAGTCATTTTCGGTAAGTACATCGTAACCACCTGCCTCTAATCGTGTTAGATTAGTCATACAAGGCTGATAGTTTCCGTCAGTCCACGCTAATAGGTAGTCGTTGATTAACTTTATATCGTTGACGTAGTATTCAGGTGTTAAAGGAAGTATGTTTTCGTTATCAGAGTCAGTCAAATTCTCGAATACATTGGTTTGAGTATTCGCATCGTAATCTAACTTAGCGATAACGTGATAGAGTTGCGAGTTGAAAATAAAAGAATAGGCGGTACGAGTGATTTCAAAACCTGCTGCCCCGATTGCTTTGTTTATTCCTGTCGGGAGTGTGTTTGCTATTAATGAATTGCTTTCAGGGTTGGTTGCAAGACCTTCTTCGCCATCCTCTGTGCCATTTACCCTTAAATTATACGAATCTACAAAATCTGACTGCCCGACAAACTCAATGGCATCGTCAAGATTAAGACCTCCGTTATTAAATATTTTAATGTTTTCAGGCATATTGGTCAGGCTTTTCCAACAAGTTTTGTTCCAATTCTGGCGGCGTCAGCAAGCTCATTAAGCACAAACTGATTAATGCGCATAGCTGCTAATCTTCTCTCTCTGTAATACTCTATCTTAAACATTCTCACATCACCCTGACTGAATTTCTTACGTAAATCAATTGCATTTTTCCACCTTAAAAAAGCCATAAATGCTTGTTCTGCCTTAGAATCAATTTCGTAGTCATCTGCGTTTTCGTCATATCCGTCACTCATATACTCCAATACTAATTGACTGTAATGGTTGTGAATATCTAAGATGATTAGTCCGTTGCTTTCATCTACCTTATACGAGCCTACTTTTGGTGTTCCGCTATCTGCACCAAACAGATTATAAGACGTTCCGTTATAATAGTAATTGTAGTAGTAATTCGGATAGGTGTCTTGGTCAAAGAACGGTGTTAATGTATTCAATACAGGCGCACCCTCTTTCCGTAGACTTTGAGTAGTGTAAATACTGTTCCACGTAGATAGTTGGTCGTTACGTTTATAAGTAACCACTTCACCCTTATCGTTCAATACTCCGATTTTAGAGTAGGATATATAGTCTTGTGGCAGATTAACTGTTTTGTTCGCATTTACGTCTAATACAACGGTCTTTATGTTCCCTGTTATGTCAAGGTTAAACTCCCTGCATCCCTGCACTCCGATATTGTATAAACGCCTGAATCCATGAACAGACTCATCGGCACTATTCAGGAATTGCGATACTAATTTTTTTAATGCTATCTTCATTGTACTGTCGGTAAATCTCGTGCATCATTCATTACATCTTGCGGAACATTGCCTAACTGCCTTAATTTAGTCGTTACCCTGTCAATAATTGACGTTTCCACATTCTTAGGTACGTTCAACTCTCCGTCTAATAAACTTCCTGTGGTTGAAATAGCCCCGACCATAGAAATATTGACTGCGGTAAACATATACTGATTGATGTTGTCGTAGTATATCCTGTTATTCTCTCTGTACGCTAAGATTGCGCCCCTTACAGGGTCTAATAAGTCCTGCATGAACTTATCCTTGTTCTGCATTGGAATAATCTGTCTACGCCTCCCTATAATGCCTAATGGAGTAATTGACGCTATCTCTTGTCCTTTAGGTAATGAGATTGGTGTGCTTGGCATGATTGAGTACTTCTGATTTAGCGTACTGTCATACAATACGGCAACATTTGTGAACGTAGAAATAAAGGCATCATTAGCGAAAGTTGTTTCCCCTGCATTACTATTCTCAAAAGCATCCTTTCTCGCTTCAAAAGCTACTTCCTGTGCAACTAATTCTGCAATGTAACGTAATGAGAAATTTGCATCATCACTTGGTACGCCTTTGTAGTACAATGTACGTATCTGTTCACTTATCTTTTTATAGGTCGTTGCCATTATCTTTCCTCCTTCGCTTGTACTTGACTAAATTGTTGTAGCATAGTATCACGGTTGTTCATAGCCAAATCTTGCAGGACATAATAAACTAACTCGTCAACTTCGTCATCGCTAAATTGTGTTTGAACCGAAGTAACTGAATTATAAACAGGTCTACTACCACTTACTTGTGATACGGTTATTGTAAATCCACTTCCTGTTCCACCGATATTTACTGCACTTGCAGATAATACATCGCCTACAACATACCCATTCCCTGCGGTTGTCACCGTTACACTCGTTACGTTACCTCCTGAAACGACAATAGTTGCTTTTGCCCCTGTTCCTGTCCCACCTGTAAGTGTTACTCCTGTATATGTTCCTGTGGTATATAATGTTCCGTTTACAAGCGTATTTAAAGCCGTGATTCCATTTAAAGTATAGCCATAGACACTTGTTCTCGGCTTCTTTAAATAAACCAACGTAGCGGTTGCTAATGTGATTGGATAGAACTGTAAGAATGTTGAATACTGTGTGTATATCGGAAACTCTAAACTCGGTGCTTCGATAACACTTGATAAATGATTCGCTAATCTGTCTTTCTCTACACGCATTATTTCGTATTGGATTCCGCTTATCGTGTGTGTAAGGCTATCTACGTGAAATAAATCTGTCGGAAATGTATATTGTCCTGCTGTTGCACCGCTTGTTGGAATACCTGTAATTGCCGTAGCGTCACTCATAAATGGAGATAACGCATCTGAAATTCGTTGGCTCTTATAGTAGTCGTTGTAAAGTCGGTTGAATAGTTTTACTTCGGCTCTTGGAAACAATAAGTTGAAATCAACAGGGCTGAATACTCCATTAAATCCGCTTTTAGTAGCCTTATACTTAATTAAATTGAAGATTTCAGATATTGTTGCCATTCCAAATTACTTTAAACAAATATAATGCTATTTATAAAGGGTTTTTTAACACAAAAAGCCGTCACCCGAAGATGAACGGCTTTCCGACCTTAACACATTATGGAAGAGTTTAAGATAAAACCTTCTTTAGTTGTGTATATAACAATGACGCTTCTTGGTCATTAGCCATTACTAAGGTCGCTACCTGTTCGGCAATATCGCTATCCTTGTTTACAGAGAATAATGCCCTGCCTGTTTCTACCATTGTCAATGTACCTGTATGCCCTGAAATGATATTCATGTTCAACGCTTTGGTAATTACGTACTTGATATTGGTTTTAGGGCTTACAAAGTTTGCTAAGAACGCATCAGGAAGTTGTCTTGCTTTTAAGATAACCTCTTTCTTGATGAAATCACCTCTCTTTTCAGGCTTGTCTACGTTAATACCAAATAACAATGCAATCGGTAACAACTCGTTAATACTTGCGTTACGTGCTGCGGATTCCGCTTCAAATGCTTTGTCGTTAATCTCCGTAGCTTTAACTAAGGTTTCACCCTCTTTTATTAACCTGAATTTGTGGTTAGTTGGGAATAGTGGAGTTTTTTGGTCTTCGCATAAGTCCTGAATCAACAACGCCTGAATCTTGGCTTTCTCTGTTCCACGAACAAATAAGTTACCTTCCTCAAAGATAATGTCGTTACGTTGGTCACGAATCTGTGCATCCGTAGGTTCAGGATTTAACTGCTCGTCAACCCAAATAGAGGGATAACCGTACAAATATCTCCATCTACGCATTTCTCCATCATGTAATGCCACTCCCTCGTTAGGGCATAGGTAGTATGGAGGATAAAGACTGTCTACCCTGCTTCCTGTCTTGCTGTCGATAGGCTTTAGCTTCTCATACGTTTGTGTGAGTTGGAAATGATAAACCTTTTGAGGGTCAATCTTAAATCCACTTGATTTTACTTGCGGTGCTTCTAATACCATAGTTTCTGAATCTTGTTCCGTTTCTTCTCTTTTTCTGCCGAAGTTCGGATTACCTTTTCTTTTTACTTCTTCCATAATGATTTGTTTGTTTATAATAAAAACCCTCTGCCACCATAAAGATAGCAAAGGGTTTTCGGTTTAGTTTTGACTTATTGTCCTTTCATAATCATGTACTGACTTGCTCCATACACCTTACTTCCGAAGTAACCGATAGTAGTGTAAACACTTTCTGCGGTTGTTGAAGTCGGAGTTGAAGCGAACAATCCTGTATTTGCAGTATGCCACTTCATTCCACCACCTGCGGGATTCTGATAAGTAACACAGAAACGTGGTACAGTAACAGTCTGACCGTTAGCATCCATAGCTGATGTTTTCCCAACAGGAATCATTAGCATGAAGTTGTTGCGTAGTCCGTTACCTGATGAACCGTACATCTGTGACTCGTCAAACAGTTGGTAGTTGGTCAGGTTGTACTTACGACCATAAACGCTTACTGATTGGAAGTTCAGGCTTAAATCAATTCCGTTGCGGTTTACACCGTTTTCGTAGATGATAGCACCGTTGTTCACAGTATTGAAGAAAGCGTTCTGCATATTGATATACGAAGTCTTATCAGCAAGAATATCATACTCCTTTGGTGCGCCTACTGCTGACAAAGCACGTTCTTGCGCTGCCAATGTAGTCTGAATACCCCAATTAGTAAATGTTCCGTTGATACCGTTTGCTTCAACCTGCTTAATAACACCGTTTGAACCTGACTCGCTGTAACCTAAGTTATCAGTTTGAGTAGACTCCATAATCAGGTACTCTCTCTCCAAAAGTAAAGACATATCATCGTCACGCTTCTGCTTGTAAGTGAAGTAGTGCTGACCATCAATAGCAAACTCGATTCTTTCTGCCAATGCAAGGTCAGTTAATGTACTGTCCTTTCTTAACTCGGTGTTGTAGTTTGAGTAACGGTCAATATTACGGATGATAGTTTCTGTTTTAGTAGAACCCTCGCCTAAGTACTTCTGTCCTCTGTTTAACAATTGGTCGCCCGCAAGTACAGATACGTTGTCTGCTGAATTTACAGGAGTTAATACAAATGTGTGAGCATAAGGAGTAGCCTTATTAGGCGCACTTACTCTACCCTCAACGCCTGTACGTGAGTTGTAAAATATAAGTCCTGCGGTTGGTAAAGACTCTGTTCCTGAAAGTGAGTAACTTCCTGTTCCAACAGTAATTGTAGCTGCTGCACCTGCCGAAACCGATACTGCACCTGCTGCTGATACAAAGCCCATGTAACGACCATGTGACTCATACCATCTTACTTCTTTGTTGTCTGACTTCTCAATGTTACCTGCCAACTCGTTGACCATAACATAAGGTACATAATTGTATTTCTCAATGAACTTGCTCATTGCGATTACGTTCACAATATTAAGCCCTGATGTCAAGAGTCCTGCTCTCGATACGGAGGCTTCTGCATATTGGGCTGGCGTGGTATTTGGTTGTGTAATTGCCATTAGTTTTTTAGTTTAAAATTTAGATATTTTTGTTAATAACCCCATACAGCCGTTGCAGGGTCTACTTTCTGAATATCAGGAGAAACACCGTTACGTGAAAGGTCGATATTCTTAATATTAGAAACGACTTCTTTCGTTGTGGCATTTTTGGTTTTTGTGGCAATAGAACTCGTAATCTTATCCAAGTTTTTGAACCAATAGACATCCTTCGCTATGTTCTTAACATTGGCATTACCTTCTTTGTCAAACCATCCTCTTTCAGTTAGATAAGTAACGGCATCAAATGACTTCATTTCGTTTGTAAGTTCTGCTCTCTCACTATCAGGTATTGCGTATTTGACTTCCTCGCCATTTACTTTTAATGATAGTTCGGTTAGTTCAGGCATTACAGACTCCACATTGTCCTCCCATTGCTTTGTAATCTCGGCAATCTGTTCGGGTGTAAGTTCATTCTGTGCAGGTACTTGACCTTCTATTTTTGGTAACTGTATGTTCTTTTTTTGTTCCTCTAAGGAAATCCTGAAATCCCTTGCATCTCTTGCAAGTAAAATCTCTCTTTCCTCAATCTTATTATTGTACTCTAACGCTTTCTCGTATTCTTCGGGATAAACGTCAGCATCAATCTCACTTAGGTCTTTCTTCTTACCGAAAGTGCCGTACTTTGACTTTAACTCCAACTCAATATCTTTGTCTGTCCATTTAGGGTTTGATTTTGCCAATCCCTCTTTTACCACATCGTAGTCAGACAATACATTGTAGTCCTTTCTTTTCTCTGATAGAAAGTTATAAAGACTTTCCTCATCCCCTTTTTGAAACGCTTCAAACAATGCCTTTGCATCGTCACTCTCAAATTCAGGGTACTTCTCAATTATCTTCTCAACAACCCTTTCAGTAACCTCAACTTTCGGTTCTTCTGTTTGCGATTCTACTTGTGTTTCTACTTCTGCTACAACCTCTGTCGGTGTTTCGGCAATAGGTTCGGCAGTTTCAATCGGTGTTTCTACAACTTGTGTAGGCTCTTGTACCATCGTATCTGAAACCTCGTCAGACCACACATGGTTATTATCATTAATATTTTCTTCCATATACACAAAGGTATAGTGTTGTTTTTAATGTTTTTTTATCTCTATTGTGGCATCATTTCTTCCTGTGGTATCATGCCTTGTTCTTCCATAGCCATCTGCTCCTGCATCATCTGTTCCTGTTGCATGGCTTCTTGTTCTTCTTGCATGGCTACGTTTTGCATCTGTTGGTCTAATAAAGCCCCTGATAAAGCGTTTGTTTGATTAATACCCTCCAATGCCCATGCAGGGATTTGCTCTATACTACCGCCCTCTTTATTCAGTATAGACTTAATTACTTCTACTTTGGCTATTTGAGTGAACTTAATAGACTCACTTGATTTCAATGCCTCTATCTCGTCTAATCGTGCTTGTGCTTGTAGTTGCGATTTAAGCTGTTCCAATTTCATCTCACCGTTGGATTTTGCTTCCGCAGCAGCGACAGCAGCTTTAGTATTTTCTTGTGAATTAACCAACGCTTCCTCCATCTTTGCCTTCCTGCGTTTCTTTTCTCTCGATGCTAAAAGGTAACTTGCATACTTAATGTTGGACTTGGCAATTAATCTTACGTCTATTGCATCTTGTAACGTGATAGTATCATTTGCTAAACATACCTGAATGTTCTGCTCCAACATCTGTGCTTCCTTATCGTCAATAACCGCTTCAATCTTTACATCGAACTGTGCTTTCTCAAAGTCGTCTGTTGCCTCTACTCGGATATATTCAACTCTGTCGCTTCCTAATGCTTGTCTGTAACCATCGTAGTACGTGATACCGTCTTTCTTTCCGTAAACTAATATATCCCACAATCTCATCTGAACAATCTTAGCCGTTCTCTTAAACATATTCAGGTAGGCGTTGTAGATGTAGTTGGATGCACTCTCACCAATTTGTCTTGCGTCTTGTAGGACTTGTTTACCTACCGCTTGATTGCTTAACTCACCCTCTGCTAAGTTGTTTGTACCTACAATTCGCATCAACTTGTCGTACTCTGCGTTCCAAACTCCCATTAACTGATTTAGTTTATCGCTAAACGGTACATTCTTTGGTTGGATTGGTGCTTGTCTTTGTCCCTCTCCGTCATCTTCTTTCCTTTTATAATACTGAATACCTGTTTGCTTGTAGATTCTGTAAATATCAAACGGAGATAGGTTTTTAAGGTCTTGCCCTAATGTAATGTCGGACATTGTGGAAATATCAACCTCAAATCCATCGGGGGCTGCTGCTGCGATTATCTTTTGTTGCTGTAAAGCCACCAATTGCATAATCTTAATACTCGGTATCATGGTTTCAATCATCGGCTTGTTCACCATGTTATGATTGTTATACATATACACCACGTATGGCAACTTAATCTCGGTCAGGTTTTCTTGTGGCTTAATCATGTTCTTAGCTAAACCCCACTCTAACACATAAGAAGTATCTACAATGTACCTACCGAAATACTCTACGTAATACGGTTTGCTTTTCTTGTACTTAACTCCTTCTTCTTCTTGTGAAAACCACTCTACCTTAGTTAGTTTCTCTGTTCCGAACCTGTCTTCCCAAACCTTATACTTTAGTCCGTACAAGGTCTTTAATGAACACTCAACAACCGTAACAGTAAACGAGTCGTAAGGTCTTGCTAAAGCAAACTCCCACATCGGATTCCAGTCCCAACTCCATTCATTCGCATTGCCGTTCACCCCTTTTTGGCTACGTGCCAACTCAAATAGCTTTTGCTCTGATATTTTATTAGGGTATTGTAGTCTAATATCCATAATACTCATTTGAGTACACCTACCCATATATTGAGCATCTTCTAAATCGTCACGATTCGCATAGCCACTAATAATGTTTTCAGGTTTTTCAAATGGAGTCTTAATGCGACCATTCGGGTCTATGTACGGACATATCATGGATATACCGCAATTAATTAAGTCTGTAAGGATTCGGTCTTTAATTACGTCAGACCAACTGTTATCGTAGAAAACAAGGTCAATGCCTTGTTCCATAATCACTTCTTCTCTTTCTTTGTAGTTGAATCCAAACTCAATGTCGATTTCTGCTTCGCTTTCAGGGTCATCCTCATTAAATTCTTCTAACTGTACTCCTGACTCTTGTTGGAGTTGCATGATTTGCTCTTTATTCTTTAACTTGAACAAGGCATCTGCTTTGGCTTTTTCTTTCTTGCTTTGTGAGAGTGGGTCTACTGCATTACATTGTATCTTTTCAATTCGTTGCAGGTATCTGTCCTTTAATCGGTTGATGAAAGGTATTGCTATCGGTAGTGGGTCGTATGCTAAATTAACAACAGACATTTCACCATCTAAGTCCAATATATCCTTGAACTCGGTCATATCCTGCATCCCGAAAGCATAGGAACGGTTGTATTCAAACCTGCGCTTCCTATCTCCTGCACTTTCAGCCGAACCTACTCTCCATCTTTCGTATATCGAGGTTAAAAACCTTAATCCGTATGCTTCACTATTTTTATCTGTATCTGATGCAAGAGGATTTGGTAATGTAGAAGATACTGCCATAGTTCTTTATTTGTTCATACAAAGTTATAGTAATAAATACTACTTTTTTTAACTATATTTGCTTTGTAATAAATAGATGCCGACACATCTAATGTAAAATATTTTACCCATTTAGGGGGAGGCTGTCGGGCTGAACCCAAAATGGGTTTTTTATTTTAATATGGTAAAATTATGTAAGGAATGTGGTGAATTAAAACCACACGAATTATTCTATAAAAATCGTACAATGAGTGACGGTCTAACCTATGACTGTAAATCATGTAGATTAATAACAAAGAGAAAAAAGATAGCTGAAAACACAAAAGAAGTAATAGATATTGACGGAGAAATTTGGAAAGACGTAGTTGGTTTTGAAGGTTTTTGCATGGTAAGTAATATTGGCAGAGTAAAGTCATTAGATAGGTATTATGACTCAAAACGTGGTTGCACAAGAAAGGTTAGTTCCCACCTATATGGAATTAGAGTAGAAAAAGGATATGATAGGGTTGGTATATGTGATGAATTTGGGCAGAAATCTTATGCAGTACACAGATTAGTCGCAGAAGCGTTTATACCAAATCCTGATAATAAACCACACGTAAATCATATAAATTCAATTAGAAATGATAATAGGGTTGAAAATTTGGAGTGGGTTAATCATAGTGAAAACGTAACTCACGGTCTTGTATCGAAGTCATCTAAAACATCTATTTATTCGGGAGTTAGCTTCATCTCAAAGGAGAAAAAATGGAAAGCGTCTATAACTATCAATAAAAAACAGGTTTACTTAGGAATATTTGGTTCTGAAACTGATGCAGCGTTAGCATATAAACAGTCGTTTATTAAGAATGGATTGGTAAATAGATATGTTGTATTGATTTAACAGTTTTTCAATAGTAAGTTTTGGACTTTCTTACCTGCATGAAATTCATAATCTTTGGCTCGACAACCTTTTTTCTAAAGTCTGATTTCAAACCCATTAACGAATAACCCCATGCCATTGCTGCATCGTAGTCATTTCTATCATTGATATTAAAGCCTAACATATCCTTCAATAACCGCAAAAACTTAATCTTGTGCATATTATTTAACGCATACTCCACCATTTCTGTTAGGTGCTGTTCCCTTGCTTCTTTATCTTGTGGGGCGCAACCGTACACTTCTGAATTGTTTGCACGTTTGGTAGGAATTAAGTACCCGTGTAGCTTTGGTGCGGTTTCAGGACTTGCAAGACGATTGTTTTGGTGCATGGCGTGGTCTATCCAATCGGTAGGGGCACGTTCACCAAGCATTCTAACTCCGTAGTATTCTAATCCCCAATATACCTGATTGAAAAACTCTTGCTTGGTTTCAGGTCTGCCTAAGAACATAGCACATGGATAGTCTGAATTTTCAGGGTCTAAACTGTCGTACCTCTTATGAATAATACAACAAGCATCCGAACCCTTGTCTACTGTTTGTCGTGAGTTGGCAAAAGGGTCAAGCCCTGCGCTTCCAAAAGCTGTATTGTCGGGACATTTAATACTTCCTTGATAAACAGACTTGTTGTGGTTCTCAACAAATTCAAGTATGTACCACATTCCCGAATTGCTGTCCTCGAAGTAAACCTCTCCGTTATCTCTTTTCTTAAATCTGCCTCGTCTGCCATTCTCTGTTAGTCCTGTTCCCTCTAACGAAGTTTCAATACGTTCTATCTGGTTGGTTAAGTCCTCTAAATTAAAGTGGCATAGGTTGTTTACGCCTCTAAATACCTCTATCCACTCGAAAGGAAACTGTCTTATTTCCTCCGATAATAGTTCGGGGTCATTTGCTAATATGTTACGTTGTTCTTGCAGATAGTCCTTTGCACCTATTCGTGGATTAGGACACGCTTTCTTGCCTGTTGTTGGGTCACGAACTTCTTCTAAGTATGCTATTTGTTCGGGAGTTGGATTCTCAATGACAGAGTTCCCATACTTGTCAATATAACCGTAATATCCTCTATACCCCTCTAAGAAAAATCGTTTTAGACGTGACGGGGTTTGACCAATACTGCTTAGTTTTCCTTGCTGATTAGAGGATAGCCAAATCTTTTTAAAGTTGTCACCTCCTGCATCACCCTTGTTTACGCTACTAAATAGTGATACGTGACCAATTACTGATGCACCGACCACTAAAGTCTTGCTAATCTTTGAAAAACATAGCTGAACATCTGCCTCCTGCCATTTTGCTCCCTCGTCAATGGTTATTTTTCTTGCCCTACGACCATCGTATGCGTTCTCTGCCGTTGGCAACCAATTCACACGATTGTTCTTGCCCTTATCGTTTGATACTGTTCTGTTATTGGCAGATATTCTTGCTTTTGGTTTAGCGATATGAAACTCTGTTTCGGCTACCTTTGCTAATTCAGGAACAAGAAATTCGGGTAACTTCTCCAATCCGTTCTTAACCATCAAGTACATTTCCTTAGCATCCGTACCCGTCTTAGATACAATACCCTGTAAGGTATTTTCCTCTATTATTGCGATTAAAAGGCTTATAGATGCCGACATTGACGACAAACCAACCCTTCGACCTTTTATTCCACAGTCACCTAACGTGAAGTCGTCATCCTCACATAGCTTGTAGAATATAAAGTATTCAAGTGAAGTGTCTTTGTAGATAGGGTATATGCCCTCTTGGAGCATAAAATATTGATGGAAAAAATAACAATACTTATTGAAATAGGTCGGAACTCCGTTTATGAATACCCAATCTCCATTATGTAGCTTGTAAATTTCTTGAATGAACCACTCCATTTGACCACGTTGCGGTGCTTGATGCCAAAGAGTGCCTAATTTTGGGTCGGTATTCCAATCCCATTGTTCGTATGTAGTATCTCTGTACCAAACTTGGTCGTGTTTCGGTAAGTGGTGTCCTCTGATTTTATGGAACGGAGGTATTGGTGGTGTTTCGTATAAAACGTGCTGAACGTATGATTTGATAGTATTCCCTATCTTCCACTTTTTTTCTTGTGTGACAGGTGGCACGTATTCTATGCCTAATGCTAATGCCTCTGCTCTTGCTCTTTTCTCTCTTTTCTTAGGGTTACCTGCCATTCAATGTTCCCGATTCCTTTAGCTTCTTTGATACTTGTTCAAATATATTGGTGTCTGAAAAACCCTCCGTATGTTCTTCTTTCTCTTTTGATTTTGGCTTTGTCTTTTCTACCCTTGCTGATATGGTCTTACTCTTATTATCCTCACCCATCAAAGTTACGATTTTAACAAACATTTTATCGTCTGCCAATACCGCACCTGTTTCCCTTATTGCACCCAACTCCTTTGCTATCTGTTGCTTCATTAGTTGTAACTCATTCGTCAGGTCGTTTGAACCGAATAAAGCACCCTCTAAATACGTTACGTAGTCAGACTGCTCTTGTGTTAAACTGTCAAGGTTTGGTCTTTTCATACTTGCTCAAATTTAGCTGCGATTTCGTTATGAAACAACTTGATGTAATCTCTACCATTGTAATTCAGGTAGTATTGGTGGTCGTCATCCGTACATACTATATCTCCAACACTTATCTCCTTGTACTTTCTATTCTTTGGAACGTGCAGTATTTTGATTTTTAATGTTTCCTTTTTCTTGTCTGCCGAAGTGAGGTATATTCCGCTATCGGTCTTGACTGCATCTGTGTAGACTTGTTCCCCTAAGTACATATCGTCTGCCATTTCGATTTCTTCCCCTACAATCTTAAAAAATACGTGGTAAGGAAATACTAAGGAATATTCTTGTTCGTCTATCTGAATGACTTCTTCGGCTTCCTTTGCCATGTAATGAAAGAATAACCTATCACCTTTTTTATATCCTAAGTTTGGTTGGTCAAAGCATACTGTTCCGATTTGTGGATGCACCTCTTTCATGTTGAAGTTTGTCATCCACTTAGTTGTTTCACCGCCATAATCTCCGTGTTCGGTGTGTTCCCACATATCGGGGCGTATTAATTCAACACCACCTACTTCAATGATTTTGTTGTGCCTATCGTCAAACTGTACTATGAGTCTATTGCTATACATCGAGTAATCTATCTATTCTTAATTGGTTTATCTTGCTTAGTAAACGGTTATTCAAAATCCAATCCCACGCTTCATTATTCATTATTTCAAGTGAGTTAAACTCATCTTCATACGCTTTAAACGTATCTTTTACTCCTTCTGAAATATCAGCAACAAATCCATGCTTAAATTCGGGCAGAGTAGCGTTACCGAAGAACGCTGAACCTGCATACGTGGCTTCGAGTAATGAGATATTACTTTTACAGACATTAAACACATTGGTAATCAATGGGAAGAACGCAATATTCGCATTTAGTTCGTGATACTCTTTATAAAACTGCATTAAGGTTACAGGGTCGGTGTATTCGTGATTCTTGCCTGTTCTTTCCTCGATGTGCTTAAAACGACTACCCTGAAACCTGAAAGTCCAATCCTGATTGTCGTTAATCATATAAACTATGTCGTTGATATTTTGGTACATATCCGCTTCGTGAGATGCGCCACCCCTATAAGACATAATCTTTGTCTTGTGGTTAAACGGTTTCTTATTCTCTATCGGAAATACTGTATCATTGTGGCAATTTGGGATTATGTGAATGTTTTTGTTGTACGGCTTGTATATGTGCTTAATCGCAGGTGTTGTTACCCAAACTTCATCAGCTAAATGAATAGCCATTTTGATATTTGACTTCTGTTCTGCTAAGGTTATACTTGCGTTGTTGTGGAAAGGTACGTTCAATAGGTCATCGTCATAGTCTAAGATTACACGAATGTTCATATCCTTTGCTAACTTGATTAACTCGATATGAGGTTCGTGTGTCGGTCTTTGGAATATAAATGTATCAAAACCAATTAAACTGTTCCATCCGTATTCATTCTTTGAATTGTATAGGTTGGTTACGCTTATGTCAGGACTGTTTAGAAAGTTAAGTACACCGTTTGTCCTGTAAAATGCCGAAGCATTGGTTTCAAGCATACTTAAATAACACACTTTTTTCATTTATGTAGTTTTATTGAACGATTTTTATATAGTTGTTTCAAGTCCTTATATGCGTTATTTGTGAAACGATTATCCTCAAAGTTATCGACTTGATAAATTGTTATCTTTCGTAGTTTACGAGCCTTCTTACCATTCATGCTACTTAAATAAAATCCAATATGTTGTGAATAATTGTACGTAGTGTAATACTTGGTCAAACCCTACGCTAATAAAGAAGTTATGGCTATTCCCCGATGCCCAAAGTTTACTATTTAGTCTGCTTGTGTAGTAATCTGTTATCGTGTGAGCAACAAAAGTTATTAACAGGAATAAAGATATATTTTCAATAATCCCATGTACTGAAAACATAGAATACCAACTATATAGAGCACCAACGATAGCAAAAATATAAGTGTAAGTAAATGTATGACCCAATAAATCATCCCAATTCTTACTTTTGCCTTTAGCTTGTTTATCAGTTTGTAACACAAAGTCTGCAAACCAATGAATAATTAGTATTGCGAATATTTCTGTTAAATTCATATCATTTATTTTTATAAACCCAAACTAATTCATCCAAATACTTTCTATCCATATCAAATCCAAAGATTTCGTCTACGGCTTCAATAACTCCCTCGTGCGCCTCGCAATAGTCGTGACCTGATATTATGCCGTTCTTTTTAATTTTAGGCAACCACGCCCTTATATCGGAGTAAACCCGACTTTTTACATGGTCAGCATCCAAAAATAGAAAATCAATGCTTTCATCTTCAAACTGTTCTGCACTTAATCCACTATCGCCTTTAATAACATTTACTTTGTCGATTACCGATGCTAAGTTTCTTCTGAATACAACCTCGATGTTTTCATTTGTCTGTTCGTCATTAAACGTAAAGCTATCGACTGCATATACATTGAAACTCTTGTTTGCACGTAGCATTTCTACCATGAAGTAAGCAAGACTTTTGCCCTCATAGACACCTACTTCTACCACATTACTTCCGTTTGGTAAGGATTGAACAATGTCTTTGTAGAATCTTGGAAATGTAAACCACCCTGTTATTGGTTCGTAGAAGTGCTTTATTTCATCTAATGACTTTTTCAGGTATTGCTTACATAGCTTAATAGCCATAGTTGGTCGTACTAATCCAAATTGTGCCTGATACGGTATCATTCGGTATAAGTGTAATGCACAGTAGAAGTACGCTTTTCTGATAACCAACTCTCTGTCCTGTCCTAAAATCTTCGTGTAGAAGTCTATAATCATATCGAACTCTAACTCTGAATATTCGGGTGCGGTTTCTGAATCCCAAAACTCATACTTAGTCAAGTACGACTGCATCAGCTTTCCTAAGTCCTGTTCAACTACTCCTGCCTTATTGTCGTTGTCGAAGTCTATCATCTTAACAGAGAACTTATTAACCAATACATTTTCGTAGGTTAAATCTCCGTGATAGTTTTGATAAGAAATGGTCGGTGACAAATCGTGAATACGTACTGACGTTCTTAAAATAGTCAATATCTCATCTGTTTCATTACCTAATCCGATTTCATGTAGCTTATCTTTCTTTGAAAATATCTTTTCTGAAAGGTAATCGTGTAACCAATACGAAATAATCAAAGACTTATTCCCACTATCATACCACTTGCTTAGGCAATCAAACAACTCATTGAGTGCTAAAACTCTGTCCTGAATTGATAGTAAATGAAGTGGTTTGTAACCGCTTAACTTCTCCATTACGTAGCTATCCTCTTTAAACTCACCTATCTTTGGAACTAAGTAGTGTAGTTTAGAGTCTGATACGGCTTTCATAGATTCGTACTGTGCCTTGAATTTTACTTTCTGATACTCTGTGGCATCTTTCGGTAAATACTTCAACACAATGTCGTTATGATAGGATAGCTTCGCTTCACTATGACCTAAAGCAATATCCTTAATACCCTCATCCCTCTTTACTTCGTGTGCCATAGCCATAGGTTTTTCTGAATACGGTTTTTTGTCGTTTATTAAATATCTTGTCCCAGAGGGTAAACCCATAACCAAATGTTCATATCGTACTCCTGCCTTGCGTAGCATATACTCCAATTCAGGTCGGAACTGTTCATCCCTGCTTGTTGTTAGTACGATAAAACAATTGTTGTCTTTCCGCCACTCGTCTATCTTTTCTCTTGCACCCTCTAAAAACTCAATATCTTTAGTGTAGTCAGGGATATTCTCGTGTTTGATTACTGTTCCATCTAAGTCGCAGAATATTGTGGATGCTTTCTTTTCCTCATACATATTCTTTAACCGTTCAGGGTCGCCAAAGAACTCTGCTTCTTTTACCTCTACTGCCTTAGTCTTATGATACTGAATATTAATTCCGTCTGCTATTATATCTGATATATACTTCATATCATGGGTTGGTTTGAATAGCTTTGAAAAATAGTAGCACCCAATAACTCCATAGCTTAATGTTTTCTCAACCATATTTGGCTTAGACTTTTCTGAAATAGACCTGACCATATTATTATCGTCAACCCTAACTACACTCCACTTGTTTATTTCAGATTCACTAATGTTATATACAGGAACAATGCAATTAAATTTACCCTTATCAATATCCTTAAATATACCATCCACATTCAATGAGTGGTCGCAGTCACAGAATATTACATCGTTCAATACGTCTTGATGCTCGAATAAGGCTGATATGGTTTCAACAGGACTTTTAGTTGGTTGTATCGGTACAATTTGCAGGTTTGCAGGAATGTTAAAGCTACGGAATCTTTCTTCTACGTTAAACTGAATCAAGTGGTCTTTCCTGACAATAAATACAAAATCTTTTATTCTGTCCTTGTGCTTTAAGAATGGTTGCACGGCAAGTTCAATGAATGTTTTATCAAAAATCTTGAAAAACGGCTTAAATTTCCCTCCAAACCGTTGAGATTCTCCTGCCATTGGAAAGACTACTGTTACTTTATTCATAACGTGAAGTTATTAGCATCGTTAGCAAACATCTGTACCGTTTCAATACTATAATCCCTTAAATTCTTGTCTTTCATCTTTAGCTTTTCCAAGATTGGTTGCGGTATAGTGATAATGTCGCAGTACTCTTTTGCTAAGTGAATATCGCCAAGACTTCTTACTCCAGCCCAAAGTAACTTGATATTACCCCTGTCCGTTCCTATCATATCGCTAATCTTTTTGATTATCGTGTTTGGAGATATGCCTGTATCAGCTATTCTGCCTGAAAAAACAGATAATACTACATCGTAGTCTTTAGTTACACCTAAGTCTAACAACTCTCTGACCTGCTGTGGAGTAAATATTGCCGTTACATTTATTTTGATTCCATCGTCAAGCAAGAATTTGATTACTTCGGCACAAGACTCTCCTTTGTCGTTTACTATCGGAATCTTAACATATACATTGTGACCCCAACTACTGATTTCTAATGCCTGAAATACAATGTCCTTTAGGTCGTTGGTCAAGACCTGAATCGAAACAGGATAACCGTTACTATTGTCAATTATCGCATTGCAGTAATCTTTATAAACAATTGGTAAATATTGTTTCACCAAAGAGGGATTGCAAGTGAAGCCTGTAACGTCAAAATCTGTAAGTACGTGGTTAATGTACTCTTTGGTTGGCTCAATGCCATCTGCGTAAATTTCTAATTCTCTCATTTCGTTAAGTGTATTACTCCTTGTTCGTTTGGATTAAAGTTACTCATGTAGTATTGTTCGATTGTTTTAAAACCCCACCTTTGATAGTTGTCTTTTATTATAGCTAACTTATCTGCATCGTGGTATTCAATAGCCATTTCCTCTATTCCGTTAAACAATTCTATTGGTATCTCATTCAGTAGGCTTTCAAATCCCTCTATGTCGCATTTTACGGCTTGTGGTTGAACTGTCATTAGATAGTCAGCCATTTGTTCAGGCGTGTTGATTTCGTCTGTTATAATCGTTAATTTCGGGTCAGGCACATTCTCTGCGTACCAAATACGTTCATTATCCCACATTTCAATACCTACAACCTTACTTGCACCCTGACTTAAGAAGTATTCAGGAGTCGTTGGTCTAATTTCCCACATCCTTCCTGCCCCAAAATCCAAGACAACTCTATCCTTTACGTTTAACATTGACCAATGATGAATTGGATTTTCGCTTTCTATGCTTTTCATCTAAGTATTGTGTTTGTTATGTTTAATCTATTGATAACTACGCCCTGTTTTTTTAGGTTTTCGGTTACGTAAAATTCAGTATGAAAAATTTTGCCATCTCTGAATAGGTTTCCATGTTCCAAATATACGCTATAATACTTTTTCATTACCTTGTAACTGCCGAAAGCAAATTGGTCATTAACACCTCCACAATGGTCGTTACCGTAAGGAATGTAAATGTTTGTGTCGTCAATATTGTAGTCATCAAAGTTTATCTTTCCGCTTAATACTATGTCTGTTCTTGACTTTACATACACATCGTAGTTGTGTGGTACTAAACAGAATCCTATGAATAGATTGTGCCACGCCTGTAAAGTGTTATCTGTGCAGGTGACAGGGTTTTTATTGCTATTGTACCAATCCAACGGTTCGGTGTAGTACGTTCCTTGTATCTTGTTAAACTGCTTGTACGGTGTTTCAGGTTCATCGTATGTGTAGAAATAGGTTTCTGTGGTCGGGGTGTAGAAATTATCAATTTGATTCTGTCTACAAGCGTTCCACGTTCTTAGATGCCCTGAATATAATACCGCTACGTTCATGCCTCAAACGGGTTATAGTAAATATCTCGTACTCCTTTTTTGTAGTCCTCTGCTATCTCTGAAAACTCGGCTATTGTTCTTCCTGCTTCTCTGATTTTCTCTTTAACGTGTTCTCCCTCTCCGTTATCTAAGTGAACAATAGGAATTGTTGGTAGGAAAGCATTTTCAAATCCTGCAAGTTCGGAACGTAGTGACATCAATGAATCATCCCAAGCGTAAGTGGAAATTTGCCACATGTAGCCGACTTTATCTAATAGTTTAGGGCTAAACATAGTGCAAGTGCCTATAATATCTTTGGAGATTTCTAAAACAACCCAACTATCACCTCTTTCGTGAGGTAAAAACTTTAATTGTGTTCTGTATGCAGGATTTTCATGTTCAGGGTGTTGAATTAACTCTGTTCGCTTTAATCCTAATATTCCTAAGTTCGTGTATCTCTCAAAACATTCTTCCATTTCCTCTACCCAACCTACCCTACCTATCGTTACGTCTGAATCAATTTTAATTACGTATTGATTAGGTTTTCTTGTACGTATGCCTAAGTTTACTGCCTCTGCCGTACCTAAGTTCTTACCGTTATACGATATAGTTAGGTGGTTTGAAGGGAACATTGATTCAAAATGATATGTAAACTCTTTATAGAAATCAATCATTTCTTGACAAGAGCCGTTATCGCTAATGAAAAGTTCGCTTGGCAAAAAATCTACGGTGTCAAGTAAACCAAACAAAGTCTTTTTTGCGTACTCTAACCGATTATTTGTTTCGGTTGCGTATGACGCCATAATCACTAAAGCACACATAGATTACAAATAAAATACCCCAATACCAAGCGATGCGGAAACATACAGCAACTCGGAAGTTGTGCCTGATATTGGGGATGGATTAAATGTGTCAAGGGTTTTGCTGTTATATGTTTTTCCGCTAACCAAAGTTGAGAAAAGTTTTTTATATATGCAAGTAAAAAAAGCACTTTCCTTTTAATTTATCTTTGAGTCATTAATAAACTTAATTCTTAATGTCATGGCAGTAGCAATTTCAACCAAAGTACTTCAAATGCCGAATGGTCAAAATTTCGCAAACGAAGGAGCAGCAGACCCTTGTCCTGTGTATCTAATCGGAACGGATTACATTCAGCAAGTAACCGCAGCATCAACAGCACAACAAGCAGATGTATCAGGTGTGCAATCTATTATTTACGTAAATTATTACGAATTTAATCAGGTTCAGACAGGTACGTACTATGTTGGTGATTCGGTAGCAACTCTGCTTACCAACATTAACGCAGCTACCTAAGTATGCGTAGTGCAAAATGAGAAAAGCCATAGCAAATTAATGTTATGGCTTTTTTTATTATAATCGGTTGGTTATTTTTTCCTTAATGCTTTCTTGATAATATCGCTTGAATCAGCACCGTACATTGGCTTCTCGCCTTTCTTCATTATTGGTTTACCAATTGCTTTACCGTAACCTACCTTAGCTAAAGAATCCACTTGTCTTTTTGAGGCTTCTCCACGAGGGTATAGCTTAACTGTTTCTGGTTTTGGTTTTTGTAGTCTTGTGGCAGTTACCTTTACTTCGGGTAACATCATTGCTCTTGGTTTTGGGTTTACTTTCTTTGCCATTACGCTATTCTTAAATGTCTGATTACTTCTGTAAAGTTAAAACATAATTGGTTAGGATTATTGACTTGTGTTCTTATGGGCTTTCTGCTTAATTTAAAGACTTGTGTGCGACTTTCTTGCTTGGGTTGGACAAATGGTAGTCTAAGGTCTAAATTCGTTGGAGGGGGCATATCTCGGAGTTCTTTTTTCACAAGACAATGGTTTGCGCGATGCCATTGACCGTAGCAACGGCTTGCAGCCAAACTGCACTTCTCCCACGTGTGAGCTGTTATTTCCATAAATAATCGCTCAAATCCACTCATATCACCGACATTAGCCTTTTCTAAGGATTCTCTAAAGAACGGATGTTCTAAAATAAGTTTAGTTTGTTCTTTTATAGATGCCACGTCACTTAATTTAAGCTACATTTTTAGTAAAAGTAAAAACCTTTTTTTAAAAAAACAAATTAATACCTCCATTTAAAACCTGCGCAAAAACTTGTTACTCCTCTTGCACAAGCAGATATTGCGCCAAAACTTCTATTTACACTTCTTGCTGCTTCAACAACAGAGCCAAATTCTTGAACAAAAACATCATCCATTGTGTATTTTTTTACTGATTTAGATGTAGGGTTTTCGCCACCGTATTTTCTTTTGTAAACAGATGGCTTTCTACCAAGAACTCTGTATGCGTGTAAATTATTTTCTTGTGATGTACACCATTCAAGGTTTTCGACTCTATTGTCTGTCTTAATTCCGTTCTTGTGATTAACAAATGGTTTATTTTCAGGGTTTGGAATAAACGCTTCTGCAACTAACCTATGAATAACAGTAATAACAATTCTATCTAAATCATGCAAAGATATTTTCTGATAAGTATTTGTAACTCCTTTTACCAAATGACCACTTCTATATTTTTGTCGAGATTTCCTATTATTCATACCCAACCATTTCCCGTGTCTATAAACCCTTCCTAAAGAACTAACCATATAAAAACCACTCCACCCTAATACATCTCTCCATTCCTCTCCTTCTAAAATTTCAATATCCATAATAAAAAACCCCACAAATACAAAGGCTGTCCAGTCTGCCGAGGTAGGCATAAGGCAATGTAGATGCAGGGATATTTTTAAATTTCTTCATAACTGAACAGCAAAACAAATTTAATGTAAAGTTTTTTAATTATACAAATAAATTTTCTATCTCGTTAAATGTTAAATCTTTTTCTATCTTTTGTATCTCTAAATAATCATCGCTAAATCTTAGGTTTCGGTAACAATCGTAATATTGTTTGCAACAAGCTATGAATAAGTCAGGGTTTTTCGGTGCGTAATCTTTTACTAATATCATTTGTCCTACTTTTAGTTTGTCTAATATGTTCCAACACTTACGTAAAACTCTGTCTTCAATCAAATCAGAATGGTTCAAAATTATCATCTTCTTGCTCTTTAATACTTTGGTCAAAACTATAATTTGGAGTTATCGCTGATTGTGATATTGGTTTAACTTTATTGTGAAACTCTAATATCGGGTTCAATCCTTTTTCTGTAAATATCCTTGTCGTACAATACTCGAAACCGCAGCTACCTTGTATCATCTTTAAACTTATTGGATTAGCATATGGAGTTACTCTACCACCTGTTTCGGTTTCTTTAACTTTTCTTACGTGGATTTCAGTAAACATCCATTCAGTAGGGTGTTGCGTAATTCGGTGTACTGTTATGAATTGGTCTGCTTTGTTTGCAAACATTACACCCATTTCGGTATCTTCTTTTTGCGGTGCTTTTGTATATCCGCTATTGTCTTTATTTCGTGCAGCAGGAGTTCCTACGTGGCAGTTTAAATATACGGAAAGGTTATTGTTTTTGCAATAAAGTTGAATGTAACTTGCTGCTTCATAGTGGTAATCGTATGTAGCTTGTTTCGTTCCATTTGGAATATCTAACTTTAATGAATTGTAAGGGTCAATCATTAATCCTTTGTATTTTTTCTTCTTTAAAGCCTTTGTTGTCATATTTAAAATATCCTTGTAGTTGAATAGACTTTCAGAGCATTTAATAATGTCAAAATTTTCAGTTACCCACTTTTTCCCTAAGTTATATTTTTCATCAGACATTGACTGTATTGATTCAGACCAATAAAATTCAATTAGTTTACGAACCACAGAACCTAACTTGTTTTCAGAACTAAATATTAACCACTTCCAATCATGTAAAACATTTGATAGTGTAGCTAAATACCAAATAATACTCGACTTACCTACATTATCCAATCCGTTTATAATCACTAAATCTCCCTCTTTGAATAGATAATACTTGTCAAGGTCAGGTATTCCTGTGCTTTTACCTCTTTCAAATGTACCTGTTCTCCATTTTTGCAGGTATTCTTCGTAATCATTTTGAGTGGCAAGAAATGAGTAGTCATCATCTGTGGTATCAATTACGCTTGGTATTTCGTTGTTATGGCTCGTTATCTTTTCTAACCTATCTCCATAACCTAATTCGTAAAGTTTTTTTGGCAACTCTTTAAAATCTCCATTACATTCCAATACTGCAAAAACTGCGTATGGCTGATATGCTTTTTGAGATTCAAATTCTGTTGATGTACTAAAAACGCTAAACCAATTCTTTTCTTCATCAAAATTTCCACTATGGTCGGCTTTGGTATCTCCGGGTCTTTGCATTAAAATCTTTCTGCCTTTTCTTCCGACTTCTTTCCATCCATGTTCAACTAATAAGCCAACTACATCGCCACGATTATTGTAATCTTCAAGCGGTGTTAAACCCTTTATTTGTTTCTTTTCTACTCGCTGACTCGGAACGTACTCTTTAATTACTTCGTTGAACGAATAAGCAACATTAAACATTATAGTTCTTTGTTCAGGGGTTATGGTTTTAATATTGCTTAAATCTCCATAAACCAATTCATAGCCATTTGTTGGGTAACAAGCAATATATCCTTTCTCTCCCCTTGTTTCAATCAACACCCTAACCTTATCCTCTTTTGCTTCCCTCTCTGCTATTTTTTTAGCGTGGCTAACTCTTTTATCGTCAGTATCTAATTCAGTTGATTGTAGGGCTTCTAATAAGGCTCTATCGTAAGATTTAGTGTAGGTTGCTTGTTTCTCTGACAAGATAGTTTCTCTTGAAGCAAGTTTTTGATTACCTGCTATGGTTTCGCATCGGTAAATAAAATGATAACCGTTGCTTACTGTTTTTTGAACAACCATTTTTGGAAGTATCGTATTGTCAAGTTCATTTATTGCTTTTTTAAACTCGTTAAACAATGTTCCTGTCAAATCATACTTCAAGTCAATATCAATCGCTTCAACATTTCCTGAAATAGAACCGCAGACTAATCCGATAGCTTTGGCATTATTGTAATCGTAATCCTTTTTAGTTTGTTCCCATTTTTGATGTATCGGTCTTTTATTTTCCAATACAGGCATGAATTGTAAACTCTTATCCTTTGATATAGGCTGCATATTCTTCGTCTGTCATTGGTTTAACTCGTTCGGTTAGTAAATTTTTCTTTGGTACTTCGTTTAGGTATTTTTCAAACTTGTTACCAAACAATGTTTCAGGGTTTAGGTAAATACACATCTTTGGGTCATCAGTCCATTGTTGGACTTTGGTATCAATCACAGACTTAAAATCTGAAATCTGAAATCCATCTTTCAATCTTGCAGAAATATTCTTTTTTGATATAACAGATTTTTCAGAAAAGTTTTTTGAAGTTTTTTCGTTTAAATATTTAACTACTAATAGTATATTATTATCATTATCATATTCAGGGATTTGCTTCACTTTTGCTTTCTTTTTGCTTTCTTTTTGCTTTTCATTTGCTTTATTACCACGACCACCCTCTTTACCACAGTTAGACCTAATTTCAGATAAATTGCTCTCACGTACCATTCTACGGCTAATTATACGGATTTTATCATCTTCAATAAACTCAAAATTGAGTATATTATTCTCATATAACTCGTTAAATATCTCCTTAGTTTTAGCTAAATCTGACTTAAAAAGTATTGAAAGTGTGTTAAAATTTGTCACAATTACGCCCTTTTTTTCTGACTTAAATAGCTTAAAAGTCAATTTTAATAAAGCAAATTCTGCGAGTGGAGAAATGCAGTTTGTGTCCTGTTCCCAATCTCCAATATATAGTGGTATGTAAGGTACTTTTGCCATATTAAAATATAAAAATGTTCATACGTCTTTCCCTTATCTGATTAGCCAATGAATCACATATTTCAGCGCATATTTCTTCATAATCAAAATCTTCTGTTTCAAAATGTTCCATTTGATAGAAGTCATGTAATGCTTTTAAATCTGCTATACTTAATTCAGATAGCTTTTCGTGGTTTATTTCTATGCTCATAATTTCTCTATTTACGAATTGTATAAAGCCGACAAAAGACTTAATCCTTTGGTCTATCAAATCTGTTTAATAATGTTACACCGAATTTCTCGTAGGTTGGTAATCTCTTTTCGTTAATCCAATTATATATCGTTCTCTTTGTTTTATCAACAAGAACTGCATATTCATCTATGGTAACGAGATTTTGAATTGGTGGTAATTTTTCTTTCGTTGTTTCCATATATCAAATATATATACTATTTCACAAATAATGAAATTTATTTTCAAATAAAAAAGCCCCATGTCTTTCGACACAGGGCTAAACGAAATGAAAAACGAAAGACTAACACAAAGAGCCTGATGAAAAGCGATTGCTCTACAAAGGTATTACTTATTTTTAGATTTCAAAATGATTGTAAGAAATTATAAAGTTCTTTATTCCATTTAGCATCATCTAAAGCGTTGTGTTCATTTTCTTGTTTTGGAAATCCCTGCAATTCTTTAATTGCATCGAGTCTTTCTTTAAAAAAAGAACCTTCTGAAACAATCGAGTCGGTTAATTTTCGATTTTTAATAGGTAGGTTATATGCTTTTTCGTCTAACGCCTGCTTTAAGTCACGACAATACATCGGAAAACCTTTTGGTAAGTCAATCATCCTTCCGAATAAAGAACAGAACACTACCCAATCATAATCAGCGTAATAAGCGTAAAATTCAATATCGTTGTATTTATAAGTTATATCGTAATATTTAGCTTTTTCTATTGTTATATTATCTTGCGTACAAAACTCAAAAACTTCTTGTGCAATCTGTTTATTTGTCTTTCCGAATATTTTATGGAATTGTTCGGCAGTAAAGCGATTTCTATTATCTCCGTGAACTAAATCGCAATAAATTTTATGAATAACATTATCCTTTACCCAATTATCTGCCTTTTTGTAATCATACTCACTACTTACTGCGTAATACTCTCTACCATCCTCTGCAACGATACCAATGCTGATTATGTCGATAAAGTGTCTACGTTTGCCGAATAAAGGTTTATGAAACCCCTCAATAAATTCTGTGTCGATAAAATATTTCATGTGGTTGTGGTTAAAAATTTAAAGTTGATTGTTCGTTAGGTAAAATTAAAACTGACCCTAAATATTCTGCCATCCAACGTGCTATATCGTCTATGTAATCCATAAATTCCGTTGTGGTCAATGTTGCCGTACTACCTGTAATGTTTATCACATCGCCTGTAATCTCGCTTACCAAGTCTTTTTTAAGGAACTTAGCTTTAAGCATTTCGTGTACTATCTCGGCATTTAATTCAGAACGTGGATAGCCATTCTCTACCAAAGCATCTATTACCTGCAATATCAACGAGCCAAAATAATATTTGTTCTGTTGTAAAGACCTCTGTTTCTTCCACTTCTCCACAGTAACCTTAACTGATTTACCTGCGAATTGTTTTAGGAAGTCATCGAAGTACGTCTTTTGGTGTATCTTCTCTACTTTACCTTGTTCAGATATGTCGAATTTAAAACTTAGCTTCTGCATTATCTTCTTTTACCTATGAATGAGTAAACAGCGGGTGATTTTTTAGATTCTCTTAAAATAGTTCTCTCGCTTTTTGGTTTTTCCTTACGATATTTATTCTTTGCGGCTTTATTATATGGTCTTGCGTAGTCTGCGTGGGCTTTTTTACATAAATCGCATCGACAGCCATAATTATATCCCGAGTTTGTTCCGTGTACTGTATTTCTTCCTTGTGGTCGCCCTTTTTTCATTTCTTTGTCAGTTTATATCTCCAATAATCTAATTCTATTACTTTGTTTCGTTTCTGCCAACCATCTTCTACTGCCCAATAACCGCATGAACAAGTGTATAGCTTACCGTATTGTGTAAGACCTTGACCTAAGCACCTGTGGCAGAATAATTCTATGCTCATAATCCTAATCGTTTTTTGAGTCGGTTTATTTTAAAGTTTTCTTCCTCTAAGCAACTACCGAATAGCATTTCCATTTGTTTTATTGTTATCTTTACATCAGCGATTTCAGATTTAACTGCTTTGAAAAAATCATCTTCGGTTACGGTCTTTGACATAAGAATTTCGGTATAATTTCTATATCTACATTTCAGTAATGCTTGCGTAAGTTCAGCCATTTCTTCGATACATTTATCAATCTGTCTGTCAGCACCGTATTTGTCGATTGCTTTTTGGAGTATTTGGTCGTTTGTCATGTTATTAATTTGTGGCATTTGTCCTACTTCGTCTAAGTATAATTGATTCTTTTTAAACCTTGACCCATCGTATGATTCTTTTGTAGGTGGCTTGAAGTATAGTTTATCTTTCATTTGAAAAGTCTTATTAAATCTTTAATGTCCTCTATTGTGGTGGCTGTACTCATAATACCATTTAGGTAAACCACTTTCATGTTTAATGATACATGAATATCGTTTGTAGTTAAGTAAAGTTCATAGTATTCTTTTCCTTTTTCAAACCCCATCTCAATCAGGGCTTCGGGGGTGATTTTATTGCTCATGGCTATATTTTGTTCTTTTTCACAATCTTGAATATTATTACCTGATACATTACATTCAGAACCTACCGTACAACATTCATCGTCACAATGTAATTTTGTTGCAGGGCAAATCATGTCTTCAACTACTGTAATCTTTTTATTTGGTGTAGCTTTCATACAATCGTTTTAAACCACGTTAATATTCTGTTAGTATAATTAGTCAAATCGGATAAGATATGCTCTCTTAGGCTCTTATTTGGCTTAATAACGTACAATTCCATGTGTACTCGGTTTACGTAGTCAACATAGGAATCAACTTTAGCCCATTGTCCGTTCTGAAACGCTGTGATTACGTTTTGTCTGTGGTCAAAATAAGGTAAATCAGGGAGTGAGTCTGCAAGGAAAAGTAAATCTTGAACATAGATTGGCTTAATTCCGTGTTTTGAGGGTGCTTTGGTTGTGAATTTCATTTCGCTTAGTATTAAATTTATTTTTTAAATATTCTATATCCAACATACACTCCTAAAAAGTATGCAAATAATGTTATTAGTAAACCTTTCATGCGTAGTGTTTAGTAATATTGTTAAATGCTTCTGTTATTTCTTTATCTCCGATGTAAGCGAGTAATAACTCGTCTGCGGTAATATGTGCCAACTCGTAGTCTTTAGAGTCTTGTAGGGCTTGTAATGAGTCTAAGAGTTCTTGTTTCTTGTCAAGCCTCTCTTTTAGTTCGTTTGAATACTCGAATTTTGTTCTATCTGCCATAGTATTGATTATTTAATAAATTCAGTTACCAAAGCACTTATTTGAATACCTAATAGTATTCCTACGATAAAGTAATACCAATTAAATCTGTTCTTACCTTCACGTATTCCTAAATCAAAATAGTGCCTGTCGTTTTGTTCTTGTTTCGTTAGTTCTTCCATTTTATTAACTATTTATAGGTTTTCTATCATAAATTCTAAAGACTCAACGTATTTTTCATCTTCTGTCTTTACAACTGCTTTTGCAACTAAGATTATAGTTTCATCAGCATTTATTGGGGATGTTTGAAAAGTTTGCCAACTAAGTATGTGATGTTCATTTCTCCATTCATACAGTTGCTCATTGATACAAGACTGAATATTCAACGGAGCGTGTAGGCTTGTTAACTCCCAAGAAGCAAAAGTAAATACGTGCTTTAATTTAATAGTGTTCATTATATTAATTATTTAACCCTTCGTTTTGTTACTATTGTTGCTTCACTTTCACACTCAAAGTGATTAGTAAAATACTCTTTAATAGCTTCATATACTGTTTCACCATCCATTGTGTACCTTACAAACTCTGTGTCTTTAAATGAAATAAAGTTTATTTCAACCTCATCTGTCATCTTAATCGTTAATTTCCTCATAGACCCAATTTCTTATTTGTGATTATCTTAAAATTATCTACTCCATTGTTATCAAATATCAGTTTAGCCACAATCCTTTCAATTCGTTTCTTTTTCTCCCCATTAAAGAAATACTTCGGATGAACCAAGAACGCTGACCTGCTAGACTGCTTTATAATTAAACCTGACGAACTTAACTCCCCCCACGCTTGTTTAATTGTTTGGTCGGCATACTTAACCTTATCATTCGTAATAAGTGCTATAAACTCATTGAAAGCAATCCTGCTATCCTCTGTGTGGTAAACAATATTCTTATCATTCATTTCCTCACCTAACCAGTCCATTAAATTCCTTGCACAAGGACTTAGTCCTGCCAATAAATACAATGAGTTGTGAAAACGCTTCGTATGACTTAACTCAATCTTTTCCTCATTAATAACCTGAATCTTAATACCCTCATTCTCATCAAACTTCCACCCTGATATATAACTCAATATTCCTGTATCTTTCTTGCCCATAGTTTATAAAAATCGTATACCAATAGTATCTACACAACAAACTTACAGTATTAATTTAAAACTACCAAAAGTATTTTTAAAAAGATACTAACACTTCCACAGTATACCTACACGATACTGACCAGTATACCCACAGTATACTAACTTTCACTTAACTTCTTGATAATCAATGAAAAGTCTAAAATAATCGCTAAGACACTTGAGTGAACTAATCCTTACTGTTACATACTTTACAAGGTTACTTAATTACAATCAAAAAATTTCGCCAAAAAATTAAGGCATCAAACTATTCAAGTAATCATTACTACAATAATACAATTCGCTATATACCAATCGGGGTGGCTTGGTAAAGTGTTTGTAATTAATAACAGATACTACGTGTGTTTATAACCGTGATGTTGTTGTTTGATAGTCTATGTTCATAGGGGGTGGACTATCCCCCCTGTCACCACTCTCTCCAATCACAAAATAAAGTCGTTTCCTCACATGGGGGTACTATCAAACGTAAAAGTTATCCAGCTATCTCAATCGTTTATCAGTCATCCATTATAAGTAAATCAAATCAGTTACCCTGAATGATTGTTATGCTTGTTAAGTGGTAACGGTAACAGGTTAGTGAATGGTATTGTCTTGATTAGGTTATGCAATGGAATTGGATTTGATATGTTGTGTTTTATGTGTGTATGTAAAGGAGAGAGGGATAAACAACCAACACAACACAAGTCCGCGTATGATATAGCCAAAAAACTATAATTAATCAATACCAAAGTAATAACTATTAAAAACCCTGTTTAATGGTATTTAAACATAGAAAACGATTATTTTGTTAGTGTTGATATATCATACTATACAATGTATAAAGTGTCTTAAAACGTCTTAAAATAGGCTTAAATTAAATGTACTGTTTTTGGTTATGTATTATTATTTAGACTTATTATAAATTGCAAATATATTATGTATTAATTAAAATACTACTTACTATTGTATAAGCAATTAAATAAACACTTAAATATTATGAAAACACACACTTATTTTGAAATTCAAGACGGTTCAGGATGTATTGGTAATGGTAGGGGTATTTACAGTTTTAAAACACTTGAAGAAGCTGTAAGGGTAGCAACAGAATTTAAAAGCAATCCACGTAGTCACAATGAAAAGATGTCTGATGAAAATGTAAAGTTTTGGAGCAGTAGAACATACACTATTGTAAAAAAGATAATTCAGACGGAAGAAATTCAAACTATATAACCAATCAACAGGGGTTGAAATATACCCCTCTTTATATTTATATCAGTAATTAATTAAACACTTAAATATAAACATTATGACTACAATAGAATCAATTCAAAGTAACATTCATTACTATAAAACTATGTTAATAAGACTACGTAATATAGTACCGAATGACCCATTGGAGGAGATTAATAAAAATGAGGGTATTGAGTATTATATAAATACATTATCCGAATTAAAGGAATCATTAAAAAACGCGATTAATCAAACATTATGAAAAATCTATTGGAAAGTAACGGATTTATAAAAGTTAATAATAAAAATGAATGGTTTATCAATTTTCAGGGCAGAACATATACCGTAATTAAAAACGGTGGTAAATGGTGGGTAATAATTAATAAAAATGGAATAGAAATAAAAATCAATCAAACAGGATTTACAAAATTTAAGCATATCCAAAACTTATTAGAATCAATTACACTTAATAAAATTAACTAAATTTTAAACACTTAATGTCAGGGCAGACAATAACAGCCCCATAACGATTATGAAAATACAAAACTATAATGCCGAACAATTAACAGGAATACTAATTGACAGGCTTAAAGAGATTGAACAAAGGGAACGGATAGTATTAAAATTTCCTTTCAGTCATGCTATAAATAGAATAGAGATATATTGCTCCGAAACAGAGCCAAAGGGTAACGGATATTTTGGTACTACATTTAACGGTATTGTTTCTTTGCAGGTATTTAATGACTATGGAAATAAGCCAGTTGAAAAATCTTCATACTCCTACCAAAATGAGATGCTAAATTTCATACCAAAGTTAGTACAAAACATTTATTCCAAACTTAACTAATCAATTCACTTAAACAGATATAACAATGAAACTGTCAGGTAAAAAACTTGAATTAATACATATAACAAGACAAAGTCTATTTGATTGCGATTATGTAGGATGTTGCGATAATTGTGGTAAGATTATAGTCAATATAGCCACCGTAAAAGACGAAAACGGCAAAACTTATGAGATAGGACTAGACTGTAAAAAGACATTGATAGACAAGCCTGTAATTGATAAAATGTTGCTTAGTACTGATTTTATGACAAAGTACAATGTTAAGGAATACAAGCAAATGACATCAGAAGCGGAGAAGTTTTTAAAGTTTTGTTCTTATCCTGATATTGATATTCAGATAAGTAATAGCGAAGTTGTTATTTATGACAATAAGCCAAATACTCAATTTCCTGATAGCGGATTAATTGGCAATACTATCTATATGCAAAACATAGGCTATTTGAATAAAATAGGACTAAAGAATTTTATCATTAACCTATTAAATACTAATAAAGCAAAATTATCTAAATATTAATTAAACCATTTAAGACCGTTCAGGTGCAGAACTAAAAAGACACAAAGAAAATGAAAAACGACATTTATTTAAACTGCAAGGCTCAAATTAAAAAAGAAGCTATTTTATTAAAGCGTGATAATCCTAAAGATAAAGCATATATACGCTATCAATTAAACACTCTTTGCGACGAACTTATAAAGCAAATTAATTGGTATGTAATGAAGGACAAAATAACTGAAAAACAAGCTAAATTATACGCTCTTTGGTTATCATCATTTACAGCAAACATGCACCCTAAAAACTAATAACATGAAAAATTCACTAAAACATTTTAATACGTCTTTAAAGCAATTGCAACAAGACGAAAAAGACGGTAAGCAATTAAGCCAAAATCATTATGGGGACTATTTAATGATTGAACAGTCAGAAGATAAAGAGCATTACAGGGTTTGGCTTAATCATCCTGAAAATGTAAAACAAGGATGTTCAAAATATCAAATTGAATATTGCGGTAAGGGTAATAATTGGAATTGGAAAACAATTAAACAAGGTAATAATTAAAGCTATGAAAAAGATTATAAAAGAAAATGTAAAAATTACGGATGCCTACGAAATGCCAAATGCCTACATTATAGATAAAGACGGTTTATGTTTTGTCTTTGCTTGTGTTGGTATTATATCAAGTTGTAAATATCAAAAAGCAGAAGATTATTTAAACCCTTTATGGCATAACAAATTCGTTTTGTCTATTCAATACGATTATAGAAGCGGAGATGATTTAAATTCCTTTAAATGGGTTAAGAATACGGGAACGTATGGAGAAACATTTTTCTGCGATACTTTGGAAGATGCAATTAAAAAGCATGAAGATTTTATAAACAGGACTTTTGAAAATTACAGGACATTTCACGGGGATAAAATAGAGCAGATTAATAAAGCAACTATTAAACAGGTCGCAAAATCTCAATCATTACATCATTACAGTATGTTTCCAAATCTATTAGAGAGAAACGACATATATCTGCAAATTATCAAAAATAGCGGGGAGATGACAGAACTGAATAAATACATTGATAGATATAACAACAACAGAGTTGCAGACGAAAAATACCTTAACAAGGTAAAAAACAGGTTTTTGTCAGACTTTGGGCAACCATTAGAACTATTTATACATAATTGGCATTTTTACATAACAGGGTTTATGAATAAATTCAACTTTAAAAATGTTGATGACCTAAACAAAAAGCAACAAGTAACAATCAGGAAAGTAATACACTTATATAATTAACCCCTAACCACAAAATAAAGCCATTACAGACACTTTAATATGTTTGTAATGGTAATTACTAACTTGCCCTTTATAATTGATTACAGGGCTTAATTTTAAACGAAATGAAACAACATAACCAGATAGGAAAGTACCCTAAAAAAGAGTTAGTGCTTGACGGCAAAAAGGGCAGAAACTTTGTAACCCCTAAAAATAAAACATATCAGTTTGACTACGAAAAAATAGGTAATTCATATAATTTTATTATAATCTATATGGGTAAAAGAATGAGAATGAAAGAATCAGATTTTAACAAGCATAATATTGATGATATTCTAATCTCAATAGAAAATTCACTTGCCATAAACTAAACACAATGAAAACAGAACTTAAAAAAGCAATAGTTGATTTTATTTTTGAAAATGAAAAAGACTTTCAACTAATTAACAGAACTATCCAATATTTCAGGGAGTATATTTACAATAGTGAGGGAGATTATTTGATAGGCGGAGAAGAAGTAAAAGATTTTATAAAAGATGCTATAAAGTTTTTGCTATGACAGCACAACAAATAAAAGATGCAGTATTGCAAGGCAATAAGGTATTCTACGGACACAAAGGCTATGAAGTCATTACCGATAAGCATAATCAATGGTTTATAAGATATATTCCTAATGGGCATTGTATTGGATTAACGTGGCAAGACGGAACAACACTAAACGGAGATGAACAAGATTTTTATATTGAAAACTAAACACTAAATAAGATGAAAGCAACACAAAATCATATCCATAGCCTTGAAAGTATTTTATACCGATTGAAACAAGCAGAAAAGTATATTGAAAAGGATTGCATAGAAATTTGCCTAAAGGGAGATAATACAACTTTTTCCTATACCAATCGTAACGGAGATACATTAGGCACTCTTACAAAGTTTGTAGGCTCTGAATTAAACCAATTAAAAAACGCAATTAACGAATTAGAAAACTTAATTGAAACAAGCAAATGAAAACACTAACACAAATTGATTGGCTGAAATGGATTTTAGCATCAATAACACTAACCTTTATTTTATCGGGTATTTATTCAGCATACTTAAACTTGTAAGGAGATGATAGAAATTAAAGGAATTAAATACGAAGAAATTCCACAACACCAACCGATGAGAATGAGTAAAACAGCTATGGAATTAATTGCTATGGCAAGTATGTTTTACACTCCATATATGGGTTATGGTAATGGAAATTCACAACCGAAAGAAAAATTAAAAATTGATATTGTTAAAGAGTTTGAATTAATTCAGGACAAAAAATCTAACCTTTCACGTTCTGAAAGAGAATGGGTAGTAAAAATATTTAATCAAAAATACAGGCAAGTAATATGAAAGAACTTGAAGAAAAACGCAAAGACGAAATTAAGATTGTTTCGGAAAGGCAGATTGAAAAGCAATTAAAGTTTATCGGTAACATATTTGTAAGACCAAATCAGAAATGCTATGAATACAATACACTCACTAAAGAACTGCAAATAGCCAAAACAGAATGTATAATCAATCCATTTGCAACAGGTAAGAAGATTGATATTTACAATGGTTGAACAATAGGAGAGAGCAAATTTGAACAAAAGGTAATTACCAAAGATGACTGCCTGTATGTTGTAGCTATTAACAAAAGAAACGCAAAACGTAAATTAGGATTATGAAACAAGCAAAAGAACTATTCACCGAATTAAAGAAACACTATTCAAGTACAGAGATATTTATTAAGCTATTCTCTGCCATTATGGGATGTGTTGGAGGTATTATGATACTCTTAGGAATATGGAAATTCTTAGTAGATGTATTGGGAGATAATATTTTAAAATAATTTGATAGTATTAAAATAAATACTATATTTGATAAACGAAACGAGAATATAATGAAACTTAACAAAGAAAATGCAAGAGCGTTTAACCAATCGTTAAAACTTGCGGTAAGTAACCAAACCCAACAAAAAGTAAGGGTAGAGATAATTAATTCATATAAATTTCCTGATTGTTATGTTAGAGTTTATGCCCCAAATGGATTTTCAAACGAATTTAGATTAAGTGTTTTTGATGCTTTTGGTAATTCAAGAGATGGGCTACTAAATATGGATAATATTTCTTATGGAAATATTCAGAGCGGATTTATTTCTGGCAAAGTATTTCAATGGGAAAATCTTTTTAATCAAAATAACTAACATGAAAACGACCTACAAAGTAAAGCTAACACCTCACCCGATAATCATTCGGGTACAAGACAACGCCGAAGAAATAATCTTTGATAAGAAACACCTTAAAATCAGTAAGGCAGAAAGAATTGTTGCTGATTTGAATTTAGGGGTAACGATTGATTTTGATAACTTAAACTAAACACAATGAAAAGCGAACCACTAACAAACGAAAAAGCTATTGAACTAATCAATGCTCAAATAAAAGACCTTGCATGGAATGTTGAATACCATGAGCAGAAACTTGCAGAGTACAGACTTAAACTGCAATTAGCAGAGCAGAATCTTACAATCTATCTTAAACCCGAAACAGTATGAGAATCAATTTCACAATACAAGGCACTAAATACTCTTTAGATGCCGATGGCAGTCAGTATTGTTGAATAAATTATTATATTTGTAACGCTTTGTACTTAACTCTTAAACACATGATTATTCATTCTTAAAAATATACCCTGACGGCTGGCGGAACATTCCTCTCTATGAGAGTTAAGTTACAAAGCACGTTAGCCTGATGGGTTTTTAAAATCATGGGACATTTCAAAAATATAGACAATCAGTTTTCTATCGATGGAGAAATTTGGAGAAAAATAAGACAACATAAACTATATGAAATTTCAAACTACGGTAGATTGCGTAGGTGGCGTAATTCAAAGCAAGAATACTATATCTGCATAAATCCACTTGTAAGGGTTACAGGATATTACAGAAAGACCATGCAGGTAAATGGTAAAAGTACAGGACAATTTATTCACCGATTAGTCGCAGAAGCATTTATACATAATCCTGAAAATAAGCCAATGGTAAACCATAAAGATGGCAATAAATGGAATAACCACGTTTCTAATTTAGAATGGGTTACCGCCAAAGAAAATATTGACCACGCATGGAGGACGGGTTTGCAACACACTAATTCACCCAATCTAAAAGGGTCACGACCAGCAAGAGAAATAAATCAATTAACATTAGAAGGAAATTTTATAAAAACATGGAAAAATGCAAGACAAATACACAGGGAATTAGGATTTTCAAATACAAGCATCTCTAAGTGTTGCAATAAAGAAAAACATCATAAAACAGTCAGAGGATTTAAATGGGAATATAAAGATGAAAATAAACTTTAAAATTCAAGGCACACCGTACTACATAGATGCAGACGGCAGTTGCTATACTCTTTATGCAATAGGAGTGAACAGAGATAAGGATTCCAAAAAGTTTGGAGAGCCAACAGAACGGTTTATAGGTCACTATACTAAAATAGTCAATGGCTTAAATAGAGCCGTTCAGACAGAGTTAGGCAATAGTATTGAAGAAATAGACCTGAAAGAGTTTTTGTTAAGATACGAGTCAGCTATGGAGTCTATAAGCAATCAAATAGGAGATAAGTAAGATGGGACAATTAGTATCTGCAATTATAATATTTGCACTCATAACCTTATTAGGTTTAGGAATAGCATACGTTACGGGATGGAATGGGAAAACCGTATTGTTTGTTCTTTATGGACTAATAGTATTTTTAGGATGTATTCAAGCAGCAGACGAATTATGAATCACTACAACCCATATCAAACCCTTAGTTACACCGCTAAGTACGGTAGTCCTAAACCAAAAGTTAAACATACTCACTTTGTAGTGACTTATAATGGGATTGCCTTAACAAAGCCGATGTCTTATGCTTTATCGCAAATGGAGTTAAAGCAATTTAAGATGCAGGGTATTTTATATCCTGATAAAACAAAGTTTAAAATAGTAGGAGTATAAACAAAACGAAACGAAATGCAATTAAAGACAATTAAAAAGACAATTTCAGCCAAAATGAACGCATGGCTTGAATCAATTACAGATGAAAAACTTAGGTCAGATGTCAAAGACAATTTGCTTATTTCAGGTGGTTCAATTACATCATTACTACTTAACGAGGAAGTAAATGACTATGATGTTTATATTCAAGACAGAAATGTTTTGCTTAAATTAGTTAATTACTATGTTGGAGATATGGATGACGTAGAGGTTTGGGATGGCAGGAACAAAAAAGACATCATCAAAGACAGAGAGTTCGATGGTTGTGACTTAGAAAATAGCTACTCACAATTAGGTTGCGCCATTAGGAACTTAGGCACAGACCAAATAAAACTTTATATAGAGGGTAGTAGTACAGGAGGGTTAAAAGTAGAAAGTGCCTTAGAAGCAGTTAGAAACTCTGCCGAATCAATGACAGAAGTAGCTAAGTATAGAGTTGAATTTTTGTCGCCAAACGCTATCAGCCTATCGGATAATATTCAAATAGTTATTCGTTTCTACGGAACACCCGAAGATATACACAAAACATTTGATTTTATACACGCCACAAACTACTTTACATTTAAAGATGGAGTTGTTACAAATATAATGGCACTCGAAAGCATACTAACTAAGCAGTTGCATTATCAAGGTTCTTTATATCCACTAACATCAGTTATAAGGGCTAAAAAATTCTTAGATAGAGGATGGAAAGTAAATGCAGGTGAATACCTTAAAATGATGTTTCAAATCTCATTACTCGACCTTACCGATATTGATGTTCTTGAAGAACAGTTAATAGGGGTTGATGTAGCTTATTTTGGGGCATTAATTAAAGCATTGAGAGAACACAAAGAAAAGAATATTGATTTTGTACCTACGGCAGCGTACATGAATGAAATTATAAACAGAATATTTAACGAAGAAGAATAATGGAAACAAAAACAAGTATAGCAAAAGCCATATTAGCGGTAATGAAAGACGTTAAGGGCATTGACAAGAGTATGACAGTTGGTTCAGGGAACAACTCATACAAAGGAGTACCTGACCAAGAGGTAAAAAAGATAATCGGTGAAGCGATGGAAAAGCACGGGTTATGCTTATTACCTATCGGAGTAGATGCAAAAACAAAGATAGACCGATGGGAAGAAGAGTCTACTTACAACGGAGTAACATCAAAGAAGATGAAACAGTCCGTATTTACAGAGTCAAAAACACGATACCTTTTACTACATACAAGCGGAGAGAGTATTGAACTTGAAGGTTACGGTCAGGGAGTTGATTCACAAGACAAAAGCGCAGGTAAAAGCACCACGTATGCACTAAAATACACACTTTTATACACTTTCTTAGTTCCAACAGGGAAAATTGACGATGCTGATACTACTCATTCAGATGATATTCAAACACCACAAACGAAAGCACCTGTTCAAGTCAAAGAACCAAGCGTAGACGATAAAGTAGCCAATATGCAAGGCAGAACAAACCCTGAATTACCCTCTGGAATTGCACAGTCTATCTTAGATGCAAAAACACAAGCAGAACTAAAGACTATATGGGAATCAAATACAGACCTACATAAAGTTAAGAAGTTTGCTGATGCAGTAACACAAAGGAAAGCAGATTTACTTAAAAACGGAATGAAATGAAAAATTGGAGATTAGAAACAATGGCAAAGGATTGTATTGATTCTTTGGTTAATGAGATTGATTCATTAGAAAAAGAAGTTGATAGATTGACAGACGAAGTTGATGAATTGCAAGATAGATTAACCGAAAGAGATAATCAAATCTCTGATTTAGAAGAAATAATTCAAAACCTTAATAATCCTGAATAATGGAAACTACACCACTATTAAAAAAGAAGTCAATATATAACCTACAATCAGAGTATATTGATTTAATGAATCAGATTGAAGACAATGAAGGAGAATTAACACCTGAACTATCTGCACAACTTGACATAACAAAAGAACAGTTAGAGGATAAAGCAACAAGCTATTGCTATCTAATGAAAGAACTTAGTTTTGATACTGCTAAAATAGACGCTGAAATAAGCCGTTTACAGGCACTAAAATCTTCTAAGGTTAAATTACAAGAGCAATTAGAAATTCGTGTGTCAGAAGCCATGAAACGGTTCGGTATAGACAATATAGACCGTAACAACCTTAAACTTTCATTCCGAGCATCTAAACAGTTGATTATTGCAGAAGGAACTAAAATACCTAAGCAATTCCAAATCGTTAAAATGAATACGGTGGTGGATAAGGCTAAATTGAAAGCACATATTGAATCAGGTAAGAAAGTAAAAGGAGTTAGCATATTAGAGAAGAAAAATCTTCAAATAAAGTAATGGATGACATTCAAAAAAGACTATCAGGCAGGATAAACTTACTATCTGATTTTAACATCACAGTAGATTATGAAAATGATATGATTTACGTTCATTGTGACAGAGAGTTAGATGTGAGTATAACATGGTTGAAATACATGAATAAGCCAAAGTTCACAACTTACCTTAACGAAGTTCAGGAAGCATACTTAATAAAAAACGAATTATGAAATGGTATATAGGACAACCGATAGTGGCGATAAGGAATCATTCACAAGGTATATTTAAGAAAGGTCAAGAGTTTTCTATATCAGGAATTAGATTATGCCCATGTGGGTGCAATATGATTCAGATTGATATTTCAATTAAAAGCGGAACAGAGTGGGAATGTGACAAATCAAAATATAGAGAGCATACCGCTATATGGTGGCTTTCTGAAAGAAATTTCGCACCACTTGACCAAGACATATCAGAACTAACAGAAATATTAACTAAAAAAGAAACAGCATGATAAACGAGCAACAAACAACAGGATGGAAAGTAACGATATGTGTTATCTGCTTTCTATGGGGAGTAATTACAGGTATAATAATCAGTAAGGCTATTGATAGCAATTACTATTCTAAGGAGGTAGTGAAATGAACAGAGATATAAAGTTTAGAGGTATAAGTGAACGTACTAATGGTTTTGTTTACGGTAGTTTATTTTTTGCCGATACAGGGTTGACTATAATTGAAAATGGAGGTTCTGACATAACAGACTTCCATTTCGTTAAGCCCGAATCAGTAGGTCAATACACAGGAATAAAATTTAATGATGTCGAATTATACGAAGGTGATATAATCGAATGGTATCAAAGACCAGAGGGTTATCCACAAGACCCCCAAAAAGTTAGAAAAACAAAAGTAATTGAACTTAGTAATTTAATAGCTGGTTGCTTTTTGTATAACTTTTACGATTATAAGATTATCGGAAACATTCACCAAGACAAAGACTTATTATGAGCAAAAACCTACACATGGAAACGCAAGAACAACTACTTGCCAAAGAACCAACCGCCATTTCACTTGAATTGGTAGAGAGAGAATACAAATTCTTAGGTTGGGATAATAGTTGGAGTATTAAACCTCCTGAATTAATGCCTTGTAAAGAAGCTAAACACGAAAGACGTTATTTCTATCAAGGTAACAGAGGACACAACAATACAGTAGTCTGTGATAAATGCAGATACTATTATAAATACGACAGTTCAGATTAGAAAATATGGCTCATATAAAAACACAAATAGGAACATCAGATTCCGCAGATTTTGAACAAAACACATGGACATTTTCAATGAACACAAGATTTAGTGTTTGTGCAGGAGATTTTGCAATAGTCCCATTACAATCTTACAGGGATTCCCTAATTAAGCTAAACGAAATTATTGATAGGTTTCCTAATAATGTTGAAATTCAACACGTAAAAGATTCAGTAAAATATGTTTTATTAATGTTAGAAGAATAAATTATGAGAGTAGCAGTAAGCAGAACGGTTTACCCAAACGGTAAAGTAAAAGAACATGAACACGGAATGGATGTCTTAGAGATAAGAAAACCATTAAAGGATAACCAATTCAATCGGGTTGGAGAGAGAGTAACAAAATTCGTAAACAAGTTATATAATATAAAATGATAACAAGAGAACAAATCGAAGTAGCATTTGGAGATATACGAAATGCCTTTAAAACAAAAAATATTGACCACGATGTAACTGCAATAACCTTACTAAGAGAAAGAATACCTTATGAAGTTTGCAAAAGCATTATCGGTGGTGCAGAACACGATGTATTATTTCTATGCGATTTGAAAGACGCAATCCCCCATCTTTCAGAGGATGATTTAGGAATATTAGCAGACTGCAATGTTTGGGTAGATGATGACTGCGATTGCTTTGCACTTTTTGTATAAACATTTAAAAAAAACAAATTAAATAAATAAATAATCATGGAAGTAAAAGGTAAAATTGTAAAAATCGGGCAGGCCGAACAAGTAAAAGAGAATTTTTCTAAACGTGACTTAATCGTTGACGTATCAGATAACCCAACCTACCCAAGTCCTGTTAAATTTGAAGCATTAAAGGATAAGACCTCTTTGCTTGACAATCTTAAAGTAGGGGATAATATAGAAATATCGTTTAATATGAATGGTCGTGAATGGGTTGATAAAACAGGTAAGGTATCTTACTTTACCACCCTATCAATTTGGAAAGTGAATATATTTAGTGCAGGTCAGATGCAGGAAGCACAAGTGTTTGATAATGAACAAGATGAACAATTACCGTTCTGATATGACACCATACATAGCAGTAGGACTACCGTATATATCTATCAAGGGGTATATACGGTACAAAGCATCACTACCCAAGATGGACATGGCAGAGGTTGATATGATAGTTAATCGGATTATAATGTTAATATCATTGGAGTTGAGTGTGCCAAAGTCAGATATTTTATCCAATTCAAGACGTATGCCCGAAAAGGATGCAAGACACTTAGCTATTCGTATTATACGAAACAGAACCAAGTTATCAACGGTTAAGATAGGGCAAATATTTAATCGTGACCACGCTACAATCGTTCACTCTTTACAAACAACAGATGGATGGATTAGGCACAACCATAAATTCAATCAGCTATACACAAGTATTGACAAATTAATATGAAAGAACCAATAACATTAAAGGAAGCACTAAACATCTACGGTGTTAAAATGGCGACAATAGAGAGGCTTGCAGGGATTCCTAAAGGATTACTGTCACAATATGTCAACGGCACAAAGAAATGCTCTCCTGAACGCTTATTTCTCATTGAGGATGCGTTTAAACAATTAGGTAAGGATATGGAGCATACTAAACTTGTAGCAGAATGAACGAGCCATCATTATTTGACAAAATATTCAGAGAAGCAAACACTAAGGTAAGCGAAGCTATACTTAATGGAGAGCAGTCTGTTTATATTCCAATAACAGTCAAGCAAACAAGTCCTGCATATTTAGCAATAGACCCCGGCAAGTCAGGCGGTTTAACGGTTATGCACAACGGAGAATTAGTATTTAAGGGCATTATGCCAATATCAGGAGATAACTTAGATATTAAAGCCTTATACGACCTAATTACAAGCCTTACAAGCGATTATCTTTTAACGGTGGTAATAGAAGACGTACACAGTATTTTCGGCTCATCAGCAGGTTCTAATTTCACATTTGGTTTTGTATGCGGTGCTATTGAAGCAGTAGTTGTTTCTTGTAAACTAAAACTTATTAAGGTTCAGCCTAAAACATGGCAGAAAGAAGTTTGGTCTAATTCAGATAAATGCTACAAGCCTAAGAAACCTAACCAAAAGAACGCATCCATTGATACTAAACTAACATCACTTAACTGTGCTAAAAGACTGTTCCCTAATTTTGACTTTAGAAAGTCAGATAGTGCAAGGGTTACTAAAGAGCATGACGGTATTGTGGATAGTGCTTTAATGTGTGAATACGCAAGAATTAAAAATTTGTAAATATGAAAAACATTTTTTATTTTTGTTGTGTTATCGAAGCCGTGACAGGAAAGATAAGCACTTAACTTCTTAAAAATATACAGGCAATTTAACTGTATCTGCGAACATTCACCCTGTCACGGTTTATTCAACGATACGGTTTTATTGTCCTGTTGTTTAAACTTGTACAGGAGAGGGAACATCCAAAGCCCTAATCAAAAACAGGTATTCGAACATTCTAACGTGTCAAATAAAGTGTGAGCAATGTCTGAAAGGTGACAACTCACGACCTTGAAGTGAAAGAGATACCGACACGGACTTGCCAATAGATGTTGGGGAAAATGAACGAGTAGTAAGTACAGTTAAATGGATTAAAGATTAAACGTACTACAATCCCCCCTTCAAGTGATATAAACCTTTTGTGTCTAAATATTTAACAAAATGATAAACATAAAAACAATTTGGGATAAGATAAAAGCAAAGAAATATCCTAAAAACATATTAACACCGAAAGAGTTTAACAATTTAATTTTCAAATCAGATGAAAGAAGAACGAAAAGCATTAATGAAGTCTGCAAAAAATAACTTTGTAGGCGGATATGTTGGATTACATACATTTTCAGGTATTGACCCAAATAAAGCTAAAGAAATAGGAGAAAATCTATTCAATGCTTTTAAATCACTTGTAAACGTAATTGCTAAACAAAGGAACAAATGAAAGAATTAGAAGATATTTTAATAGCAGTATTCTTTGTTTGCTTAGTTTGGTGTCAGATAAGGTCAAATAATGTTAAGATTAAAAAAATTAAAAATGAATATGGAAGAAATAGAATTTAAAATAGACTCAATATTAGACCAACACCTTTTAGCAGTAGAAAGAGGTTGTATAGAAGGTCAGAGTATAGCATCAAAAGAGATTGCCAAAGAAGTAAAGGATATAGCTATTGAGTTTGCAGAAAAATGTTTTGATGAATACGCTGACCAACAAATGTCATTTGGTGAACTATTTGACCAATTCATAAAAGAACGCTACAAATGAAAGAAATTAAAACAAAATTTGTTGACCCATTAGGGAATGAAACAATAGTTAGAATTTACAATGAAGTTCATTCAGATTCTAAAATGAATATAACATACTTAACTATTGAAGAAATAAAAAAACTTTCAGGAGTAACTGATGAACAAATTAAACAAATTCAAGATGCAATATCCGCTACACATTAGATTTCATCACGCAATCGGCTTATCAAGGCTTAAATATTGCATAGCCCAATGTAAACTACCAAAGACAGATAAAGGAACATTTTACAGTCTTAGGTTTAATAACTCATTTGATACACTTTTAAAATCAATGGTATGAAAATAATATTTCTTGATATAGATGGAGTTTTAAATTTAAGAAGGCGTGAAAGAGATAAATTTGGCTCATTGTTTCACAAAAGTTGGTCGGATAATTTAAATAATATTGTTGAAGAAACAGATGCTAAAATAGTAATAAGTTCTACGTGGCGTATGAGTGGATTAAGATTTATGCAAGATATGTGGAAGCAAAGAAAGTTGTTAGGAGAAGTAATTGATATTACTCCACGTATGTATTTTAGTAAAGGAATTTCGGATTCTGTACCGAGAGGTTGTGAGATACAGAATTGGCTAAGACATAATGGTTTTCAACGTATTAATTGGTGCGAAAAAACCCAATTAGAATATTTAGAGAAATCAATAGTTAAAAACTATATCATATTAGATGATGATTCCGATATGCTCTATAATCAGCGAGAACATTTTGTAAAATGTAGTGGAAATCACAAGCACAAGCAATCAATTGAAGGATATGGATTAACAAAGGAATTAGCAGATAAGTCTATTGGTATTCTGAATAAAAGCATTTTAGACCTATATTATGAAAGTTAAATTCTGCGATATATGTCAGCACAAAGTAACTATACTATTTCATTCACGTAAAGCCAATAGGCAGTCATGTTGCCCTAAATGCTACCGACCTGAACAAAGCATAACACGTAAAGAGAAAGTGTCTGAGAACGGCTTAAATAAAGCGAGAGAGGTAAAGAAATATGTTATCCCTAAAGTGGGTGAGAAACAAGCAAAGATTAACGCATTGTATTCGGTTTTAAGGAAACAATATCTGAAAGACCACCCAAATTGTCAAGTTAAACTTCGTGTATGCTCAGGTAAAGCAACTGAAATTCACCACACCCACTTTGGCTCAGATAAAAGAACGCATTTTTTAGATTCATCCACATTTAAATCTATTTGCAGACATTGCCACCGATTCATACATGACGAAATGTCGTCTAAAGAGCAAAGGGAACGTGGTTTGAAGATTAATTAAAACTTTTGTGTTTGTAGAATATGTTATATATATTTGTGAATGAAAAAATACTACGTTTACTCTCATACCGTAATTGGTACACTTATTCCTTTCTATATAGGAAGTTCAACTGTTGCCGAAATTGGATTATCACATAAGAGAGCATATCGTTGTCCATTCATTAGTCGAAAAGACAACTGGCAGTCTTATGCTTCTACTGTGTCATACTCAGTAAAAATAGAAGGAGAGTTCTCAACAAAGCAGGAGGCATTAGATTATGAAAAATACTTAATTAAAAAATTCGGTAGAATTGACATAGGGACAGGTTGCTTAATAAATAAAACTGATGGTGGTTTTGGTGTTATTAATCCATGTAAAGACCTAAAGACATTAATGGAAGCAAACAGGGCAAAATCTATAAAGGGGAAAGACAAAAGAATATATCAACTGCCCTATTCACATGAAGTATCTAAATACACAGAAGAAGGTGATTACGTCTGCACCTACCAATCACTTAATGAAGCAGCTAGGCAAAATAAAACTCTCAATAGCGATATAAGCATGGCTGTTAGGGGTAAGCGAAGATTAATATCAGGATTCCAATGGAGGCGATATAAATTCATAAATGGCATCGGGTCGGTTCGACCAAAGAAAAAAGTCAACAAACGATTATTACAAATAGATTTCCATACAGGCGAACTTATAAAAGAGTGGGAGAGTTCAATAGAGGCTTCAAGTTCTCTTGGAATATCAAGGACTGGGATAAATAATTGCTTGAGGGGTAGAACAAAAACGTCAAATGGATTTATTTGGCAATACGCTATATAGTCAGCAGAAGAACAATATAGATTAGGATTAAGAATAAGAACATGAAAGTAGCAAGACCAAAAACAGAAAAGTATCATAACTACGAAGAAGGAGATGTAGGAAGACCCATTGATAGGCATGGAAAGCATCTGTGCTATTTTAAAAAAAGGTGGTGGAAGATACACGACAGAAAGAAGTTTTTTAGAAATCTATTTAATCAGTTAGACAAATAAATTATGGCACACGAATGTCCAACTTGTTATTTTACCTGTCATTGCGGAGGCGATATAGGCGATTTAATATTTACAGAAACTAAATATGAAACTAACTGCACTCATTGTAATTCTAATGATGATGAATGGTTATGTGATTTATGCAGAGAAGATGAATGTAATGGTAAATGTTTTGAATTATGACACCCGAAGAACTTGAACACAACTATATGCTCGGAACACTATTCTCTATTGACACCACAACAGAGTATATAGAATCCCTACAAACAATGACAGACAAAAAAGATAGCTACGCTCACAACAAGTTTAATGATGCCGTAAAAGCAAACGGATTAGTAAGAAAGAATATTGAACGTAAGCTATATCAGGGCAGAAACGAAGAACAGAAGCAAATGATAGACGATGCTATTGACTACCACAAAACATTAGTGTATGACTTCTTTCTTTTAGATAGTGATAAGCAAAGGAGAGTGAGAAGTTTAATAAATAAAATGAAATAAAAAAAAGATTTGGATTGTATTATAATTAATACTTATCTTTACATCACTGAATTAGTTCAGTCGTTCTTACACTTCCTGCCAAAAACAAAACAGTAATGACAAATACGAATTATACGAGAGCAATCTTTGACTGTATTCTTTTACAAGGCTCTATCCAAGCCTTTGTTTTGTAGATGGGTAACTTATAATTGTGAATACCTTGCGGTTACTAATTGGGAAATTACAGGAAGTTATTTTTTTTTGGCAATGTGGCGAAATTGGCAGACGCTATTAATAGTAAGAGGTTGGAGAATATAAAAGCGCAACCAACTAAAGACCTTACGTACAAGTTCAAATCTTGTCATTGCCACCACCCCCTCCAAAAGTAGGGGATTAAACGAATTAACATGAAAAAGAGTATGCTAAATGAATCTCGTAGGGAGCAACTAAAAAACTTAGGTGATTATCTATTTAAAAAAATGTTCCCAAACGAAGATGAAAGCGAAAGAGAAAAATTATCTGACTGGAAAGAACTTTTAAGAGATATTGAATATTTGCTTGACATAGCACCAAAATCATATAGAACTGTTTCTAAAGAGGATAAGAAGAATAATTACTATTTAGCTAAATGTAGCGAATGTGGATGGTTTGGGAGCAGTAGTCTTTTATGTGGAGGGGGAGCA